>Ga0272441_10000205_pt1 | contig 135046 bp, 173 predicted proteins | sample SSMProp6N_FD_193582 | JGI IMG/M metagenome (GOLD analysis project Ga0272441, IMG submission 193582) | Marine sediment archaeal communities from Little Sippewissett salt marsh, Falmouth, MA, United States - SSM-Prop-6N | ecosystem: Environmental > Aquatic > Marine > Wetlands > Sediment ...
GGAAGCCTTCCCAGCCTGCCAAATTTAAAAAGCCCAGCCCTCCGCCCAAAACAAAGGCTCCAACCGCTTCTGATGGGGGTAATTATCATACTTCTAACGATCCTTCGTGGAAAGGTGGTACTTGGGATGGTGTTTGGAAAGGTGGTGTTTGGGAGAATGGTGTTTGGAAAGGTGGTGATTGGTGGGGTGGTGAGTGGAAGGGTGGTGTTTGGGAGAATGGTGTTTGGTGGGGTGGTGTTTGGAAAGGAGGTGAGTGGCGGGATGGTACTTGGGAGGCCGGTGTTTGGTGGGGTGGTGTTTGGAAAGGAGGTGGGTGGAAGGGTGGTATTTGGTGGGGTGGTGAGTGGAAAGGTGGTGTTTGGGAGAATGGTTTTTGGTGGGATGGTTCTTGGTGGGATGGTGTTTGGAAAGGTGGTGTTTGGGAGAATGGTGTTTGGAAAGGTGGTGTTTGGAAAGGTGGTGAGTGGAAAGGTGGTGTTTGGGAGAATGGTTTTTGGTGGGATGGTGTTTGGAAAGGTGGTGAGTGGAAAGGAGGTGAGTGGAAGGGTGGTATTTGGTGGGGTGGTGAGTGGAAGGGTGGTAAGTGGAAGGGTGGTGTTTGGAAAGAAGGTGAGTGGAAGGGTGGTGTTTGGTGGGGTGGTGAGTGGAAAGGAGGTGAGTGGAAGGGTGGTATTTGGAAGGGTGGTGTTTGGAAAGGAGGTGAGTGGAAGAATGGTATTTGGTGGGATGGTGTTTGGAGAGGTGGTGTTTGGGAGCAGGGCAAAATCTGGGATCCTTATGAAGGCGATAGAGGCGCGTATGTGCAGTCTTCAGTTTCTCCACCTGAGTACTTCGCCAACAAAGGTCGAGGAATGAAAAAAGAACCCCCGGAGGAACCGGAAGTGAAAGATTCCATCGAACAAGCTATCAACATGATCCTTGATGAGGATGACGAAGCCACTCCTCTCCCCGTCCCGTCCTGGATACATCGTGGTTTGACCAAAGTCATGGTTCCTAAAGGCTTTGACTACCCTTCCTCAAGGGTGCCCCAGGGCACCGGCCATGAAGTAAGCGACAACAAAATCAGCTACACCGTAGATTTCAATTCTGACATTGAAGCAATGAGCCAGCCAGGAGAAGGTCGAGATGAAGAGGTAGAGTTGCAGAATGAGATCGATGCAGAACTGAAGAAGGAGTTTGCAGTTCAGGGTCATGATGTTGTAAGGGTGAACACATACGTCTTCACAGGTCGCAACGGGAAGGTTGTGGCAAACGTGATAGTGGTCGTCAACAAGGAGAAGTATGATAGATCCAATCGAACAAGCAATCGATATGGTGTTGGCTGAGGAAGAAGCCTCAGACCTCGAGACTCGAATCATGCGTCACATTGACGCCGAGTATGAAGCTCTCGAAGGCTATTCTAAAGAGGACTTCTACTCCTACCTGAAGGATGTGTTTCCTGAAGTTGACCGAATCATGTCAGATGAAATCTACGACCAGGTAGGTCTGACACCTCGCAGGAAAAAGCAGAAAGCCAAGTCTGACAAGTTCTGGATCGCGGCATCTTTCACAATCGACGGTCTTGATGACGAATGGGTTGTCAGGCAGTACGATAATGGCGAATTCAAAGTAATCGATCAGGAACGGCAGATTGTTGCTGATGCTGGGAAGTCCTCCGCTAGTGATGCCATCACTAAGTTCTTCAATGAACTCGTCAAGAGAGGCGAAGTTGACCCCGACGCCGATGTCCACATGAAACCGTGGGGGTGAAAGTGGCCGCTCTCAAGAAATACCCGCATATAGGCTACACCATTGGAGGACTATACTGTTACTCGAGTAAATGGTGATCTCGGCCTATCTCACCAAGAATCAGGTATGTTTCTCACAGTGGACGAAGACTCTCCTTGGGACACCTTCTTTTTAGACGATATCGAGGAGTGGGGTGGTAAGGTCACAGCCGTTAAGAAGCTATCTCCTGCTCTCAAGAAACGACTGGAAGATCTCTACAGTGAGGTGGTACAGGCGCTTCATTATGAAGAGTCAGCCGAAGACTTCTCCACAACCACTATGAAGCATCGAGGTGGCGGAGATCTTCACAGACTTCACTATCAGGACAAAGGATATCTTGATTATCAGGAAGAGGATGGGCTGTACTTTCTGATCAAGGTGACGGTCCTGCCTGAGCATAGACGCCAAGGTATTGCTACAAAGCTTCTCCGAAAATTTCTTGACATGGTCAGAGAGAATGAAGGAGCTGTTGATATTTCAGGCTACACTGAGATGGGTGAGAAGTATCTTAAGCATGTGGTGACTCGATTGAAAGACGAATATTCTGATCTGGTGTGGATGGATGAAGGTGTTGACAAGGCCATTGAGTTCTTGCTTGATGAAGCAGTTCCTGAAGACGAACCACTTGTTTTTCCCGATCATCCTGATGCCAAGTATTGGAACCTAACAACTACAGACATGCCGTTCTACGACGATCTGATGCGGTTACCAACTTACTTCAAAGACCACAAAGGCTTTGAAGCTAAGATGGAGTGGTTATCCCCTGTTAGCTATTTGAAAAGATGTAAAGAAATGTTCGATTGTACGTGGGCAAATTTGGAACAAGGTGTTTCCGAAAAACGTGTTGATGAATATGCCAAAATGATGCAGAAGGGTACGAAGTTTCCAGTTTTAACGTTAGAGCCATCCAGAGGATACCAAGAAGGCCGCCATCGTGCCCTTGCAGCGTTGAAAGCAGGCATTCGAAGAGTGCCGGTTTTGACTGTCATGGAACCTGGCAGGAAAGAATCGGTTGAAGAAGAGGGTGAGTTCCCGGCAGGTGACTGCTATCGAAACGTCTACCTGAAAGCCAAGCAACTAGACGATGAGCACCCCGGTTTGAAGATCGCACACGGCAAGATCTACACCATCAAGGGCGACAAAATGATTGACCACGCTTGGATTGAGCTGGACGACAAAGTGGTTGATCCGACAGCGGGTGTGGAGATGGACAAGGAGAAGTGGTATGGACTGGTTAACGCCGAGCTACATAGCCACTATTCTTATGAGGAAGTCATGGTGAATACCCTCAGAAACCGGCATTGGGGGCCATGGGAAGAAAAATAAAAGAAAGTCAATTTTTTGGTTGACTTTGAAACAACAATCATCTACAATACTTGTAACAATTAACAACGGAGATGTTAGTTTGGTGAGCAGAGGAGAATACAGAGGGCGAAATCAGGGGACAGAGGACGCGCCAAGTGTTGAGCTTACTCCGCCGAGCATTCCTGCGTCAGCAGGTCGGACAAGGGGCAATTCCCTTAGCAATATTCGGGTCGTTAAGTGGACAAAAGGCAACATACCTGGGCAGCGAGCGGATGGTACGGCGGCGGGGCACAGCTCCGCTAGTAGAATCGGAGTTGCCACCTACGGGCCTCTAAACGAACTGGCTGGCCGAGACACTCCTCTGCTTATCCAACAAACCAGGAGGTACAGAGATGCGGAACAAGGACAAGGTTAGGAAGGCGATGGAAGAGCTCCGTCTGAACACAGAGCCCAACTGTCACAGCTGGACGCAGTCTTCGGAACAGTGCTGGTGCGTCAAGGAGATCGCCAAACAGGCGGGTCTTACAGTCGACCAGACGAGGGACGCTCTTTATCAGATGAGGGGCTGGTACTGGAAGACCAGTCGTGGTCATTGCGGCCGTGTTGTTAACCATTACGGCCACAATCGCTGGCTTCACAAGACAGACCGGAACTGGCAGGTCAGCGAATGCTGGGATACAGTTCCCGAGTATCTGAAGGAGCTGAGTGAGGAAGCACATAGCATTCTGTCGAAAGTTCTACTTCGTTGCCAGGATGAAGGTTACAGGTACGAGATCAAAAAGGTCACCGCTCGCAGTGATGATCCGATTGATCTTGAAATTGAAGGTGTTCAGCACGCCAGTCCTTACAGTGACGGCGACTACACCCCGACGAACTTCCTTGCTTGGCTTCCGCTCATGGCGATTCACAATCTGATGGACTGGACGGAGATGGAGTTCGCCCGGGAATTGGACTATCCGTTCATGGCGATGGAGGGCGACTGGAGCGGTGTCAGGGACACTGATCCTGAGAAAATCAAGCGTCTTTTCAAGATCCACATTCAGGACGGCCATCCGCTGCCGTCAGATCCGGGTGATCCTGAGGATGAGGAAGGTGTCTGGTCAATTGACAGTGACGGCAACAAGTTCTTCATTCCGTTGCTGTATGGTTGCATCGGTATCTACAAGGCCGGAAAGGTCTGGGAGGTGGGTCTGGAAGGCGAAAATGCCACTCTCGACAACAAGAAGGTGAATTTCGCTGAGCTGGATCATTTTCTTCAGTATATCGAGGAGAAACATATTCGGGAAATCCCCTCGGTTGAAACACACGGCGGGGTGGGGATTCACGACGAAGAATGGAATATGGTGATCGGCGCTGCTTGCTACACAGATCCCGCTGAAGCGCTGGAATATCTCAAGTCAGCCGTGGCTCACTAAAACAAACGATTCTCTTCTAGAAGTTGTAAGTACATACAACAAGGGAGGAGATACAGAGATGCGGATAGAGAATCGCACACATTGGTCCACTCGAAATCTCAAGTCGTTCGTTGTCAAGGTCTGTGACAGGGAGATGGTCACTCCTGAGTACCGCAAACGTTTACGTGTGACTTTCAACTACGCCAAGCGAATCGGAGCTGATTACTGGGTTGGTGGATACGCCACCTACAATTCCCACTACATGACTATTCATCTCCCGAAGGACAAGGTTCATAAGAGGGGCCTTGCTCATACAATCGCCCATGAGATGGCTCACAATCATGGGGTCAGACACAGAAGCATGCATGGACCCTTGTACGGTTACGCTCCGGGATGGGAAGAGCTTTACGCTTGGGCAGACGAACTGCCTCTTGAGAAGAAAGCACCCGTGGTCCCTGCCAAGCCAACCAAGTTGCAGGCCGCACAAGCCAAGCTCGCCGGCGCTCGGGCGGCTCTCAAGGCCTGGGAGACGAAGAAGAAACTTGCGATGACCAAGACTCAGAAGTGGAAGGACAAGGTCTACTACTATACACAACGCGTCAAGGAACTCTCAGATGGCTGAATGTCCACAGTGTGAGAAGTACAAGGAGCAGCTTCGGAAGCTGACCTACATGTACAAGGACAAGAACAAACAGATTGAGCGGCTGGAGCACTCCAAGCAAGCTGCTATTGACAATCTCAAGAGAAAGATCAAGGAGCTAGTCTGTAAGAGGAAACAGGATGACGACAAAACTGACCAAGGCTGACGATCCCGAAGTCACTCGTCTGGACAACGAAGAGGAGATCCGGATCGGTGATTGGTGGTGGGTCAAGTTCGATGACGATTACGATTTTGATGACAGAGACTGGTACCAGCATCTGATTCTAAACGATGAAGGAGAGTGTCTTCTGTGTGTTGAGCACATCGGTAGCAACTTCGTCGAGGTTCGTTCTGAATCAGACGGTGGCTCCTATGGTTGGAAGGTTCATCTGGACGAGTGGTACCAGTCCTGCCGAAAGGAGCCGAACTGGCGAGCCTACGTGGAAGATCGCATTCAGCTGGATCAGGCCAAGATACAAGAGACCATGAAGCAGATCTCCAGCAGGGCTGAGAGCTTGCACCTGACGGGCCGTCAAGCTCTGCCACCTTCTGAGGAGGAAGAGCAGTCGTTGCTGCCTTCTACATATGTCACGTCACCTGACAAGTACAAGGCTGATCTGATAGTGGCTCGAGACGAGCAGTTCCCTCAGCTGGAGGAAGATGTCAAGAAGTACAGTACCGATCTGGCTGTACAGACCAGAAATTCTTACCTGCCTGACAAGATGCGAATGAAGAAGCTCAAAGAGGTTGTGAAGGGTGTTGAGGATAAGATCTTTACGGTGGAGCTGTACGTCGGCATGAATGAGGACATCACACAGATCAAGAAAGGCGAACCTGCCCCTGCCGATACACCCATCACCATCCGTCAGCTTGTGTTGTTCATGGATGAAGAGACCCTTTTCGAGTACAAGAGTGGTGGTATGGACATCACCGATCTCAAACGATTTGACGAATGGGTTGTCAAGAAGAAGAATCTCAGCCGCATTCTTCCCGAGGCCAGGGGTGTGGTGGCAATGCAGGTTCGCCGAGAAAGGAAAGACTACGGCGAATCTGAATCAATCGCTGCCGCAATCAGCCACATTCAACTGAATGAAGCCAACATGAGCACCTACTTGCTCATTCGAAACGGTGACAACGTCTACCGAATCGCTACTGGACTCGATTTCAAGCCACGTCTTGTTCCTTTGAAGACCGAGTTGAATGAAGAATATCGGAAAGAAGAAAGGTGGTGGGACCACGACCTAAAGGACTACAAGAAAGAAAGTGAGCTGATAACTCCTGACCATCTTGACTACGACGAGCATGTTCTGAAGCGGCTCGCTAAGATCAAGCAGTACAATCGTATCATTCTGATCCTGCAAGGCCTTATTGATCGAACCAATATCTTTCAGCCGATGCCACGTGCTAACCTGTCGGACCCAAATCAGATCAGTAAGTGGTGCAACTTGGTGAGAGACGAGGAAGCCCTGCCAGCCCCTCCGTTGGACTGGAAGGAGTATCAGGAGCGTATGAATAGCACCCTCAAGAAGGGCAAGGTTGTGATGGTTGGTGCTACATATAGAAGGAAATGGCACAGTACCGGAAATAGGGGCTCCGGCTACTGGGGTGAGTGTTTCTGGGATGAGAGTCCTGCTTACGGCTTGTTCACAAGTTACACAATCTATAAGGTGGCTTCTGTCAAGAGAGACCGTTCCGCTGTGGAGATCACCTTCCCTGAGAGATATTCTGACAATTCCTACGAAGATGATGGCTGGCGAGGGCAGGGAAGGTACCGTGGAGGAGAGCTGTCAGGCAGGACTTCTCATTTGTGGGTGCCAATGAAGTACATTCTGAACGTTAGTGATTACACCCTTGGGGACTACATGATGTTTCTTTGCAACCATGCCGCCAAGGGCAAGTACAACAAGTGGGCTCGATATGTCATAACAGCCGAAGAGTTCGCTCGTGGTAACTTGAAGGTGGAAGAGTCAAAAGATGAAACAGACTGAGATGTTTTGCGGTGAGATTGGCGAAGGAATGCTTTTTCATTTCTACCCTTCAGCCGCGGTTGTAAAGATGTGCGGCGTATCTGCCGATAAGGTTCACAAAGTTACGGTTACTGAGGTATCAGAAGTAGTGGAACAAACCAAAGCTACGGGAACAGAAGCATACTTTGCTTGGTGGGATAACGAAGACCAACGTTTTGTGCATGTTTACCCTTCTTTCCTACAAGTAGATGTGTGTTTTCCTTATGGTGTCAAAGGTGCACAACAGGCGGGAAAGGGAATGGCTTACCAAGTTGAGGTGAGAATCATAGAATGAAGGTGTGGAGACTGCAAAACCCTCGAGTCTTTGTTAAGAGCGCTTGCATTACTTTCGTTGCAAGTTACCCCGAAGGTTCTCAGTGGGTGCTATCTGTCATTACAAAGTATGACTGGATGGGGGTGATTGATTCTTGTTCTTCTTTGACAGCAGCCAAACGCCTCTTCTCGACCCACTTCCTTTCACCCAAAGATCATGGTCCAAACATCTAGAAGGAAGAAAACATTGAACTCTAATCAAGACTCGTTTGGAAGTCTTGTAAGTATATTTAGGAGGAGGAGATGAAGCTCGAAATTGGCAGAAACATCATGAAGATTATGGTGGAGGAGTTCGGTTCCGAGAACCCCGCCTTCATGACTCAATATTCGTATGGCAGTGAAAATATCGACTCCCACCACTTGACGGAGGAGGAGCTCGAGCAGCTCAAGACGATCTGTTCCAGGAAAGAGCATTCCGTCGATATCAACAATCGCCGGGTTGTGCGAGGAATCAAGTCTCTGCAGAAGCTCGCCAAGGAAGGTAACGACAAGCCGATCGGTCGTTTACAGGCGATGACGGAGGCTATCACCAACTATCTGATGCCCCTTCCCCATCACTGGATATTCGTAGAGGACGAATTCTCGGCTGTCATGAAGCCCTATTTCGTGAAAACCATCGAGTATCATCCTCCGCACCAGCGAAGTGAAGACGATTACGTTCCTGCTTACATTGAGTTGAAGGCAGTAGGCTGGTGTCGTGGGCAGAGGGTTACAGCTGGGGAAGCCGTTCATCAGGAGGATCTGCAGGGAGGAATCACCGTTGGAGAACTCCTCGGAAACATCGGTTGGATTCCTGAAACCGAAGAGATGGTTGTCGAACATGAGAAGTACGTTGCCTACTACAATGAATGCTGCGATAAGATGGGCGAACAGTTTCTTGGATACGGTGTTTGCAAAGCCGGTTCTGATAACTGGCAGGATGAAATCGTCGATCTTGAGAAGCACGGCATGCCTTCCAAGCTAGTGATGGACAATGACCAGGAACGAGGCAGTCGCAGTCGTAGAGGCAGGGACGACACCTCCCCTATCATTACCTGCACTCTCTGGTGTAAGAAGCCAGTGAATCTGGAAGACGAAGACGACGTGGACGAAGATGCTACAATTCGTTTGCCTGTCCATCCGATCGTTCAGGTCTTCATTCTTTCTCTGCATGAGTACGCCAAGATCCACGTCGCCAACATTAAGGACTACGACTACGACGAGAAGATGGCGGACAAGCTGGTTCTGTCGGATGATCGTCGGGAACTTATCGATCTGCTGATTGGATCCGAGCGAGATGGTTACAGCGACATTGTTGAAGGCAAAGGCAAGGGTGTTATCATCTTGACGTCGGGCCCTCCTGGCACTGGCAAGACGCTGACCGCCGAAGTCTTCTCAGAGAAAGTGCATAAGCCGTTGTATATAGTGCAGTGCTCGCAGCTTGGTACTGATCCTGATGAGCTGGAAAAGCATTTGGCCGATGTGCTTGAGAAAGCCACTCGGTGGGACGCCATTTTGCTTATCGACGAAGCCGATGTCTATATACATGAACGCGGTGATGACGTGGATCAGAACGCCATCGTTGGCGTTTTCCTACGGCTGCTTGAGTACTACAGCGGAGTGCTTTTCCTAACTACCAACAGGGCAACTGTTATCGACGATGCCATCATCAGTCGTGTTATGGCGCATATACGATATGACCTGCCTACCTACGACGAGAAAGTCAAGCTCTGGAAGGTTCTATCCGAGCAGTATGGGGTTAAGCTCAGTGCTGAGCTTCGAAATGATCTTGCCAAGGAGAAGCTGTTTAAGAGAATCTCCGGCAGGTCCATCAAGCAGTTGTGCCGCCTGGGTAAGGCTCTGGCAGCTCGTCGCGAATGTGAAATAGATGCGAACCTGATCAAGTGGGTTGCACGGTTCCAGGACATCGAATTATGAAGAAGAAACGCAAAGGCCTCAAGCGATCGAGCTACAACCGTCTGAAAGTGAAAGGCGGCGCCAAGGAGATGCGATGAAGAAACACAGGGAGATAGCCGATCTAGAGTGGCAGATCCGCCAAGCCAACATCGCCTACTACGATGAGGACGATCCTGTCCTTACTGACTCTGAATACGACAAGCTCAAGCAGCAGCTAGAAGAGTTGGATCCTGGCAATCCAGTTCTTCTGGAGATCGGTAACCCTACCTACGGCGAGAAGTTCACTCACGAGTCCATGATGTGCTCACTCAAGAAGTGTCACACCGCCCAAGAGATTCTCGACAAGTTTTATGGTCGAGTCGTCGTTATGATGCCGAAGGTTGACGGCTTCTCATTGAGTCTGCACTATGATCACGGGTCTTTGAAGACAGCAGTCACGCGTGGTGATGGTCACATCGGAGAGGTTGTTACGCCAAATGTGGTGCGAATGTTAGGTGTTCCTCTTGAGATCTATCACAAAGAGAAGGTAGAGATTCGAGGGGAAGGCTACATCTCGCCGACGGACTTTTACGGAATCATGGATCGAAAGGGGTATGCGGGTAAAGACAATGGTTTTGCCAACCCTCGCAACGCCGCAGCCGGCTCAGTTCGTCAGAAGGATCCCGCCATCACACCCCAGCGAAAAGTGAGGTTTGTGGCGTATCGTGTTCTTGGCGCCGGTTATGTTTATCACGACGACGCCCTTGCTTGGCTAGAAATGCAAAACTTTCAGGTCACTCCTTACTGGTCATACAACCCTGTGTCGGAGGATGGGGTGCAGACGATGATTGAATCCATCAAGAACTATTCGGTACCGTTTGAAACTGATGGCATCGTCGTCATGCTTCAGAATCTGGAAGAGTTTGAAGCGGAAGGCGTCACCGGCAAGGAGCCCAAAGCAGCCCTTGCTTACAAGTTCGAAACGGAGAAAGCTGCTACAATGGTGGAGAACATCGTGTGGCAAACTGGTCGAACTGGTAAGATCACCCCTGTCGCCATTATCGAGCCGACGCACATCTGCGGCAGCACTGTTGCTCGAATCAGCCTACACAGCTTAGAGTGGCTCAGGAAAAAAGATGTTTGCATCGGTGACAAGATTCTCTTCGAGAAAGCCAATGAGATCATTCCTGAGGTGGTGAAGGTTCTTCAAGAAGCGCCTGTTAGAGATATCAATCTACCTGAGTACTGCCCTGCGTGTGGCGGTGATGTAGCAGAAGAAGGCGCTGATCTAATGTGCAAGAACCCCGAATGCGATGCGCAGCTGATCAAGCATGTTCGTTTCATCTTGGAGACCTTGCGAATCAAAGGCATAGGTGAGAACAGCATCGCCAAGATGTGCGACGGGGGTCTGGTCAATTACACTTGGCAGATCTTCGACATCACCGAGGAGAACCTGGTAGAGGTTGGTTTCGGACCCGGGGAAAGCAACAAGATGGCAGCGGCTGTCAAGCAGGTGAAAGCATCACCATCTCGTCTGATGGCTTGCCTTGGAATCAGAGGCTGGGGTGAGTCGATGTTTGAGAAGCTCTTCAAGAAGAGCCAGATCGCTGGACAGGATTGGTTGCTCCTATTTGCGGGTCTGTTTGACGACGGCAGAGAAGGTTTCGATGCTCACATTGATAGTATGGGTGATGTTCGGCCTAGAGACCTTCGAGAAGGCCTGAGCTTACCTGATAAACAGGAACTTTTGTCTCGGCTACTGGAGAATGTGGAAGTTGAATCCGCTGCTAAGAGCGGTGTTCTCGCCGGCAGCACTTTTTGCATCACAGGTTCACTGTCCAAACCACGTTCCCAGATAGCCGATGACATCAAGGCGGCTGGTGGGGTTGTGAAGGATTCAGTCACTAAGAACCTTGACTACTTGGTGGCTGGTTCCTCGACGGGCAGCAAGCTTGACAAAGCGAAAGCTGCGGGAGTGCTCGTGATCAAAGAAGGTGAGCTGTATGCAATGATGAGAGGAAAGCATGCGTCATTACTTCTGTGACATAGATGGTACACTCACCCATGATGGCGGGAAAGCATGGGGTGAGCCCAACCTGCAAATGATAGAAGCGGTTCGGAAGCTGGCTGAAGAGGAGTCGGTGGTGTTGTGGTCAGCTCGGGGCCGTATGTATGCCCACAAATTTGCTGCAAAGTATGACATTCCGGTTGACTTCTGCTTGGGAAAGCCGGAAATGATCATTGATGACAGTCCTATCATTCGTCCTGAGCATCTGATGCCTCATTTTTCACCAGAACAGTTTCTCAAGTATATGGAGAAAAGAGATGAAAACCGTACAAGATGACTTTGAAAGGAGATACCCCGCCATCAAGACGATGAGGTACTATTCTCGGTTCAATAACAACACACAGACGCTTTCGAAGCCCAAATGGTGGCAGAGGCTCTGGAGCCGGTTGACGAGACGCAAACGTTTCCGACGCCACCACCTGTTGATTTCAGGTTCGTCTTCTGGATCGTTTGTTGAGCTTGACTTTCGACGGATGAAAGGAGAAAACTAAAAGAAAATCAATTTTTTGGTTGACTTCTAGATGAGAATCGTCTAGAATACTTGTAACAATCAAAAAAGGAGGCACAGAGATGCCGAGAGTACATCACGTGAAGAAGGCCCGGAAGCCGAACCCAGTAGTTACTGTTGAGGACATCGCCCGGGCCAAGAGAGGAGAGGACCCCGAGGCAGCTTCTTACTATTACTGGGAGTTTCGCTTTGGCGGGAAGCGGTACAGCAAGACCTATCCGAAACAAAGTCAGCTGACCCAGTCGGAGTTTCTTTCTCAGGTCTACGACCTGAACGAGCGAATAGAAGGGGTAGGCAGTGATGATCCCGAAGTTGTTTTGTCTTCGGTGTCAGAAATCATTGATGAAATCGACGTACTTCGTGACGAGCAGCAGGACAAGCGAGACAGCATGCCTGATCAGCTGCAAGACAGTGAAGTCGGTGAGCTGCTGCAGAGCCGATACGATTCCTGTGATGATTGGCGTAACTCTTTGGAAGAGGTGTCTGATCGCTTAATAGAAGACGTGGGCAATGCCGGCGTAGAAGCAGAAGAAGCAGAAAAGGAAAGTATCGAAGAGGACCAGAAGTCTGACGGTGAATACACTGATGAAGAGGTGGAAAGCAGAGTGGAGGAGGCAGGCCAATTTGCTCGTGAAAACAAGATGCATGAATTGCTTGATGAGCTTCGGGCTTGCCAGTACGAAGGAGAATAGAATCCCATACTATCGAACATACACTGAAAAAGACCCTCCTGCCGAAGGTCGAGCCAAGAAAGCGTGGGAGCTTTTCAAGCACTTTCGTCCGAGCAAGAAGATCAAAGAGATGTTCTACAGTCCTTCATGTGACATCGGAGACGAGAAACCGGTTCGAGCCTGGGTTGCATGGTATGGCACATTGTCTGGAATGGGGCCAGCCGGAGCCACTGCGAGAGAAGACTACAGCGAAATCCCGGCACATGATGTTACATACAAGCATTGGTACTTCATAACAGGACCAGAAGCAGAATACCACACTAAGGTTATGAGAGGAGGGAGAGATAAAACCATGACTACTAGAGATGAACTGAAGAAACAGATCGATGAGTCGAACAAGAACGACCTGCCGATAGCTCTCAGGGGCTACCATCGAGCCGCTCGCATCTACGCCGAAGGCGGTGACAGACTGCGGCAGATGATCTGTCTTCGTATGGCTGCTCGTGTGGCCTCGCGAATGGCGTAGGCAGGAAACCTGTAGAGATTCTAGACGAAAGTTGTATAACATACCGAAAGGAGATACAGCATGCCAGCGGAAGTTGACTCGATGTTTTATACGGGAAAACCGCCGTGGCATGGTCTTGGCAAGGAACTCGCTAAGCCCGCCACGGCTGCTGAAGCGATTGAGGCGGCGGGCCTCAACTGGGATGTGAAGTGTGGCACGATACTTGTGAATGACTTCCAGGGTAAGAAGTCCGCCAAGGAGATCGTTATCCCAAATCACTTCGCTACTGTGCGAATGGACAAGCGAATTCCTCTCGGGATTGTGGGCAGGCTGTATACGCCTATTCAGAATCGAGATGCTTTTTCGTTCTTTGACAGTGTAATCGGAGAGAACCAGGCCATCTATCATGTGGCTGGGGCGCTCGGAAAAGGTGAGACGGTATGGATCCTGGCGAAGCTACCGAGTGACATTCGAATCGTAGGAACAGATGACATCATCAACAAGTATCTGCTTCTGACGAATCGGCACGACGGTACTATGTCGCTGCGGATGTTCTTCACACCGATCAGGGTAGTTTGTCAGAACACCTTGAGTGCCGCCTTGAGCGTCAGGAAGGTTGGAGAAGGGATCACTATTCGGCACTTCCCAGACATTCACAAGAAGGTGGAACAGGCGAAGCGGCTGTTAGGCCTTGCAGTAGATTACTACAAGGATCTGGCAGAGGCCTTTAATGAGCTGGCTCGCCATCAGATAGTTGAGACTTGGCTGGACGAGTATCTGGCGGAGGTTATGCCTTCGCCTTCCAACAAGGAACCCAGTACTCGGCTGCTCAACATTCGTGCCAACATGAAGAGTAGGTACAGCTCTGCTGCCAATTCACTCCCCGGTATTAGAGGAACCGCTTGGTCAGCATACAATGCTGTAACAGAGTTTGTTGACCACGGCAGGAGGGTGCCGAAGATTGATGAGGACAAGACTCGTCGGTTGGAAAGTGTGTGGATAGGAAGCGGTGCTCAGATTAAAGAAAGGGCTCTTAATTTGGCGTTGTTGAAGGTCGGTTCGCAGCCGATGACAGCATCTAAACGACAGGTTTAACGTCAGCACGACCGAAGGCGATGGGGGTAGGTTGCTATAACAATCCTGGGGCATGAAAGAGGTGGTGGACGCGCCTACCTCGCCTACACCTCACCGCCGGAGGTCGAACAGTTACAAGAAAACAAATGAATGGAGTATAACATGAGTGACCCTGTGGAGAAGAAACAGGAACTTCGGAAGAAGCTTGAGAACCTTCTGCGCCGGCAGAAGCAGAAGATTCGAGACAAGGAAAACGCTGCTGCGGCTTACAATGATGAGCTTCGGCAGATTCGAAAAGAGATTGACGAGACTCTCAAGGAGATCGACAGTCTCAATAGTGTTTGACGGAGAGTCGCCCAGTCTGGTTAGGGCACCTGCTTTGGGAGCAGGGGGTCGCTGGTTCGAATCCAGTCTCTCCGACGGGCGGGTAGCTCAGACGGTAGAGCGTGGGGTTGAAAACCCCAGACAGCGAGGATTCGATCGCCTCCCTGCCCACCAGTTGAAAGGACCGAGACAATGCGCAAGAGGATCGGAAAGGAGGACCCATGATGGCACCAGTATAGAAAGGAGGTGATCCATCATGGGTGGCAAGTCACAGAAATCCAAGAAGTCGAAGCGTCCTGACACACGTCCGGGGCGGAGTCGTTATTGGAGTAGTGGTCGTCTTGCAAAGAACAAGGTTCGCAATCTTGTAAGACACAATGGGTTTGCTTCGGAAGCAGAAGCTGCTGTCTTTTGGCGTAGTGTTCGTTCCAAGCGAATCAAGAAGGCTGGTTAAACAGCGTTTGCCCAGTAGCACAATTGGTAGTTTGCACCTGACTGTTAATCAGGTTGTTGAAGGTTCGAGTCCTTCCTGGGCAGTGTTTTGGAGCCTCACAACGGACAAGGCTTAGGCCCGTGAGCGAATCCGGAGCCAACCGGGTACTAAAGGCATCGCAAACCGGGGTGGGAAGCGAGTGGTTGACCAGAGGCTCTTTGTTCTTTGAAAATGGGGGCGACTGGTTTCGACGTATAAGTTGAAGCTACTGTTGCGTGTCGAGGAATGGTAAGGCTGGCCTCGTAAAAAGCCTTCCGTCTTCAGAAGTGCCGATGCACCGATGAAAATGGCGGCTTGACCGCCTGGGGTTGATGGAAGCTATTCCTGGGAGTACTGAAAGCCCGACTAGCTACGCAGGAAGAACCCTTCCGCTTGAAGGTACCATAGCACCGGATTGGTGAGCCGGCTCCAAAAGTAACCAAAGAAGTTGCCGGTCGTAACCGGATATGCACGTAGAAGCGGTAGTGGAGCTTAGACGGACATGGGTTCAATTCCCATCGCCTCCATTAATTTGAAAGATGAGGGGTGCTAGCAATTGGTAGCTAACCGGGCTCATAACCCGGAGGTTGCGGGTTCAATTCCCGCCCCCTCAACCAATAAAATGAAAGACTACAAACAGCATGTTCACTACGACACATCTGGCTTGTCACTAGATGACAAAGTCAGAATGTGTAGAGCAGCATACGCTCTTTGCTATAAATGGTGGGTGGATGTGTTGAGTCACTCGAATAGCTGGCAAAGGCAGAAGATTGAAATGTCGTTTGATGAGGTGATGGCTCATCTGTCCGAAACAGCTCATTTCACAGTTATTCATCGTAATCGTAAGTGGATAGGTGAAAGAGATTGCTTGGAGGTGGGCTTCTGCACCTTGAGCAGTCCTGAGTACTTTTTGTGGATGGAGGTTGCAGTCGAGTACGAATATGTGTTCGTAAAAGATTTACCAGTTTTGTGTTAGTCCCCGTAGTCTAGTGGTTAGGACACCAGATTTTCACTCTGGTAATCGCAGGTTCGAATCCTGTCGGGGACACCAGTTTTGTTGTGGACGCGTAGCTCAGTTTGGTTAGTAGCACCTGTCTGATACACAGGGGGTCGGTGGTTCAAATCCACCCGCGTCCACCAAAAGCAATTTGGAGGTAGCTCAACGGTTAGACCATCGGGTTGTGGTCCCCGGGATGAGGGTTCAATTCCCTCCCGTCAACTTTAAGGGCCTGTAGTGTAATGATAGCACACGAGGTTTTGGTCCTCGGGGATTTGGTTTAACTCCAGACAGGCCTGCCATATCGCTATGAAACTTGTAAGATATGTGAGGAGATGACAGCCGAACCCACCAAACTTCCTAAGAAGCGATCTAAGCGAAACCAGATGATGTTTGACCCATCTTGGTGCGATAGAAAGCTGCATTCGTACCATGAAGGTGCTGTAGTGGTCGGTGATTTCTTTGAGGAGGCAACCAGCAACCTGCTTTCCTCAGCTCGATTTCTGACAGATAGCACAGCTGACACATGTCCTGATGTGAAAGAGCCTTCTCGATGTGAGTTCTTTGTGGAATCTAAAGCGATGGGTCTCAACACAGGGCGCAGGTTTCCACTAGCAGAAGAACAACTCAAGGCTTACGAAGCTTTCGTAGAGAACTACTTTCCTTCTATGGACATAAACGAACCAGATTGGGAGCCTTCCCTTCTGTTTGCCTTCTGGATGTATGAGTTAGAAGAAGGGAAGATCGGTGATTACCAGTATGTGAATGATCTTCGAGAGATTCTGGCCAAGTCTGTGGTGGCCTTGTTTTTGCTTGATTTCGATGTTGTGAAAGGAATGCTGAAGAACAAAAAGCTCGAAAACTACAAGATGTATCGTCCTTTCTACAGTTTGCGTCGAACCGACTTTCGTCTGCTAGAAACCGATTGGCGAGCCTTCCTGAAGAAAGTCGAGATACCGATCAACGGGCATGCTTTCTTCTCAACCCAGATCAAGAGTCGTCAAGTCTACAGTTTGAAGCTTCGCCCATTCGAACTAAATGTACTTGTGGATGGGCATGGCATGTCAAAGCAAGCCTTTCGTTTGTTCCTGTCAAAGGTGATGTGATGGCTAGAAACTGGTTAGTGGAGTTCAGAGTCAAGCAGAAGAAGGTCGACGGTAAGTGGGAACCTACCCGAGACGACGTTCTCAGCCTTGTTAAGAAAAAGATACTTGGCGGTGGCTTTCCACCGACTCTTGCCGAATCTCTTAAGTGTATCAACAAGACAACAACGGGTAGCAAAGCTCGTGGATCCGACTACGAAAGAAGGGTTGCCAAAGTACTTGGTGCGTGGTGGTGGGGCAAACCATTCAGGCGAACCCCTAACAGTGGCGGATGGGACAAGCAAACCACGGACGGCGAAGTAATGGCGGCAGGTGATCTTATTGCTCCTGAAGAGGCGAAGTTCCCCTTCTGCGTTGAATGCAAACATCGAAAGGAACACCTCAACCTGTTTGCCCAGCAGACCGGGTCTAGTGATTGTGTGTTTGACTGGTGGGATCAGTGCGTGCAGGATGCCAACACTAGCAAGAAAGAGCCTCTTCTCATCATGTCGTGTGGTAGGGTTGAGTACGTTGCTTTCACTTCTGGGTTGTTTGATATAGTGGATGCCGTCAAACTTCCTGATAGTATTGTCAGGGTGTATCATGATTATCATTGTCACGAAAGGCTGGAAGGATACTTCGAGATGGTTTTATTGAAACAGCTGTTGGAAGGGAAACCCTATGGCAAAGAAGAAAGAGCTGACACCTGAAGAGGAAGAGAAACTGAAGAAGGAGAAACCCTTCAAGTGTCCGATATGTGATTATCGGGCCAAGATGAAGTCTCTGTTGACTCGGCATATCAACTTCCATCACAAGGAGATCGTTAGCAAGACTCCCAAGCATCTTCTTGAGGCGATACATGGTCACGCCAATGTTTCAGACATGTTGGTGGCTGTGGCTGAGTGGGTGGAACGTAACAGCAACTTCGACGAGCATCTACCAGAGGATGTGGTGTCTTACCTGCGTCGAGAAGACGCCAAGACACAGCTGATATTGAGGGTTATCGCTATCGGCAAGATCCAACGGGCCCTTGGCTTGGCTGATAAGATCAAGACTTTGGAACAGGAGTTTGATGCGAAGCTTCAAGAGAAAAACTTCAAAGAAAACGCTACTGCTGGCAGCTTGCTGGGTCTCATTGAACGAATGCAAACACTACAGGAAAGCGAGCTGAACTTCTTGAAGGGCATTGCACAATTGGGTGAGGTGAACCTTGCTGATGTAATCGATAAGTTAGTTGGCGCGTTCGGTTCAGCTCGATTTGGTAACAAGAAAACAGCAATGGGATTTCAATTGACAGGCGTTGCTCTTCCTGAAGACCCCGGAGAGCGTGAACAGCTCAGAACTATTCTTAGACACATAGGAGCAGAGGACATAGTTGACGATGGACAACCTGGCGGACCAGATATCCCGATTGAGGCCGACTACGAGGAAAGCCCTGGACCAGATTCTGATTAACATTCAGGAGACGGAAAGTCTTAACATACTTGATAGCCTGAATGCGTTGGACTACGAAAGGGAAGTGGTTCCTCCGCGGCAGTTTCTCGAGGATGACTATTACCTTGGCAAATCGGTCAAACATCTCTCCGAGACTTGGAAGGTTGAGTTCGACGAGATTTTTCACCCTGACAGCACCATAGGTACATTGGTTCTGACAGGTTCTATCGGTTGTGGAAAGACGACCTTCTCCGCTTGTTGCTTGGCCCGCCTTGCATATGAGCTCAGTTGCTTACACGACCCTGCTCACTTCTTTGGGCTCCTGCCTCGTTCTAAGATTATCTTCGGCATCTACAACGTGACGTTAGATAAGGCTGATGACTTGACGAATGTGGTAGAGGAGTTCATCAAAGAAAGCCCTTACTTTCAGGAGAATTGTCCGGTACGAGAGCGTCCGCGGTATCCTCTTTACTTCTCCTCAAAGCGAATCGAAATCTCTACCGGTAGTCTTAGCACCCATGCTCTTGGTGACAATGTCTTGAGCTTTGTGCTAGACGAGGTCAACTTCTTCAAGAAGGTGCAGAACCCTGATGCCGCTAATCAGAAGACTCGTGCGCATTCAATCTTCAACGAAGCCCGTACACGACAGATCTCCCGATTCCAGAGAGGTTCCAAGGTGTCGGGCCTCAACATTCTCATTTCGTCTCGGAAGTATCAGACCTCCTTCTTAGATGAGTTCATTGAGAAAGCCAAGTCTGACCCAGAGATTTCGAAGCATGTTAAGGTGGTAGAGCTCGCGCTATGGCAGGTAAAAAATCCTGAGGACTTCAGTGGTGAATACTTCGAGGTACTAATTGGTACAGAGCATTATGCTTCTCGAGTGCTTGAGTTTGAAGAGGTGATCCCCTCGGGGGGTGAGGTGGTAAAGGTTCCGGTGGAATACAGGGACCCTTTCGTTACTGATCCTGATTTGGCCCTCCGAGATATCGCTGGTGTCTCTACAGCTGGCTCAACAGCATTCTTTCCTGTAAAAGACAGGATTATCAACTGTATTGATCATAATCGTACACATCCTTTCACACGTCCTGTCGTCACTATTCCGCTTATGAGCGATCGTACCATTGACGAGTTTTTCCAAGAGCGTAAGGTGTGTCGGATTGAGCATAGCGTTTGGACACCTTTGGTGCATCCGAACGCTGAACGGCATGTCCACATCGACTTGGCTTACTCTGAGGAATGCATCGGAATGACGATGGCTCATCCGTATACTATGAATGATTCGCGATTCGGTGTGTATGTTGACTTCATGTTGCGGATCAAGCCTCCAACGGTTGGTGAACTCGAACTCGGTTGTGTGCTGAAATTCTTGCAGCTTTTGAAAAGCACCTATCGATACCGGATCAAGAAGGTCACTTTTGACCAGTTCCAATCCCGAATGCCCATTCAACTATTGTTGCAGGCTGGATTCGAAGCTGAGCAGTTGAGCATTGATTTGGTCCACTACACCCATCTGAAAACCTGCTTCAACGAACGTCGTATCAACATGTATGAATACGCCCCACTGCTGGAGGAGTGTGATGGGTTACAAAAGGATCCTGCAGGCGGCCGACCCCATCACAAAAGCGAAGCAGAAGAGTTTGATGATGTGACCGATTCACTGGCTGGTGCGGTGTCAAGATGCTATAACGTCACTTCCGCTCGAGTAAAGAAAGGAACTGTTAAGAAGGACAAAGTCCATCTTCCTCGGGTAGACGCTGGTCCAATTGTCATGTCAGTCAATGTGGACCACAATCAAGAAGAATTCCGAGATCAGTTCTAAAAACATATCTGAGACTGGCAAACCTTTTGTATAATACTTTGTAACTTTGAAAGGAGTTTGTGATGAAAAACAAACAGATTGAGGCTGCAATCGACATGGTGATGGAGCAAGAAGGTGAAAGCTGGAAAACAGACCCTATTTTGAGCAAGTTTCCTCTTGTGAAAGATAAGGGTCCTTACAGTGAAACGGATAGAAAAATAACTCGTAAAGAATGGAAGAAAGTAAAGCGTCGGTTGGAACAACTAGGCTACATTCGAGGAGATATAGAGCATGATTGGGGTCGAGGAGGAGGTAGCCGAGTATACTACAACCTTCCCGATAGATCAGATGAATGGATTATTTTCTTTATAACAAATCCACTGCCCGGCACGGACCCTAAAAGGACTGTAACCATTCGTCACTATGGCGTTCACGGAATGGTGCAGAATGAAGCTGAGTACGTCGCGGGTCCTGATCTTGATCTTGGCAATCTGAAAGTAGGAGATACAGTCAAAGATTCTGAAACAGGTGAGATCATTTCGCCTATCAAAGGGAAAACTGTCATCCTTAACAGGGGCTATGCAGCCAAGGATGAAACAGGCAGGATCGATATTGTCAAAAACCTTTTAGGTGGCCCGGAGATAAGGTTTTGGTTGTATCCTGATGAAATTGCCGCTCTGCATTCGTTGATCATGCCCACAGAATCTTCAGAAAGCGGGGGAGATTCGGATGCCACTTGAAAAGAAAAACCAGAAAATCAGGCGTTGCTTCGGCTGCGGTGAACCTCTGAAACCCGGTGAGAAAACCTTCTGCAAGAAATGCCGGCGAGTTCCTGGGCATGGTGAATCTGCTGATCCCATCGAGCAAGCCATTGATATGGTTGGTGAAGCAGACGAGAGGCAACCTAAAACACGAGAGGCTTTAGGAACCGCCCTGCAAAACCTCCAAACGGCACTTTCCGACAAGATACAGCAGTACGAAGAGTTTGCTTCGGTTACAGTAGATCCGAAAGGTGCTCGGAAGTTGCAAGTGGTTTTCACCCTGGGTCCTGGTTATGAGAACAAGGTTTTCTATAGATGGGATCCAGAAGGCCCTGTGATTGAGCTTCCTATCGCATACAATGCGAAACAAGGATACAAGTACTTTCCGTTTTCGCAACGATTGAAGTCCAAGACAAAGAGGTCCGCTTACAGCACCCAAACAGGTATCCACTGGAAAGACGTGGAACCAGAGAGGCTCGCCAAACCTGTCATCACAACTTCTGCTGATGAACTGGCGGACGTCTTGGTGAAGGATGCTCTCGACAATCTTGTTGGGGAAATGGATGTTGATAGTTGGAATGAGATACTGAAGGGCGAATCTCAAGACCCTATCGAACAAGCCATTGATATGGTGATGGAACAGGAAGGTGATTGGATTATAGTGGGGTTCCATAGTAGTGATCCACATGAGGTTTTTGAGCCCGGCCCTATAGTTGATTTACTGGGTCCATTGACTCGAGAGCAGTTTGTGAAAGAGGTTGATAAGTACCTCAAACATCCTGATTTTAAGAAGAAACCAGGTTATGGTCCCTACAAGCCAATTCCTCATACAACTGGAGAGCCCTATTGGGGTCGGTTTCCTTCAGCCGAAGGGATGATGATGGCTTCAAATGATGGTGGCTCATATTTCTTTGCAGGTCCTCGAAAGTATGTCATGGATGTGTACAATCATTCAAAAAAGTTTGACGAGATGCCTCCTTGGTATCATGATTTTGAGGTTCTCTTTCCTGAGATGTGGCCACCAAAACGACACTAAGTTGTAAGGAGGGGTAATGAAAGACCCCATCGAACAAGCCATTGATATGGTGATAGGCGAAGCAGTGCCTTCGCTTGAAGATCCGATTTTCAAAGGTGAGATCAATGAGCTCGGTGACTTCATTTTGGCAGGCAACCTTCCCAAGGCTATTGATGCAGTCAAGAATCTGATCAAAAAGGTGCAGAAGTTTGGGCAAGGAATCAGCCCGAAGATGTTTGGTGAAGCCACCCTTATCCTTCCTGACGACATGGTTTTCCAGGCTGAGATGAATGATCTGAGAGATTTCATTTTGACAGGCAAAGAGCAGAATGCTATCACGATGTTGAGGAAGCTCATCAACCGTGCTTCCAAACTATAGGAGTAAAAATGAAAATCAAACTAGATGAAGCAATAGATATGCTTTGTGGTGATGAAGAGCCGACAGAGCGCAAACGTGAATTCTTTCAGTACATCAAATCTGGCAATGAGTTTCAGCCCGTCGGCCCCATCAAGCTCGTAGATCGACTGGATCCCTATGCTTACCGTATCCTGACATGCCCTCTCCGATTCCAGAAGGAGGACATCAGCACAGACCAGCTGTACATGTTCGAGGGCTCCAAGATGAACGCTGTCATGGAAGAGATCAAGCGTTTCTGGACACTCAAGGATAACTTCGAGAAACTGGGTCTGCTTCACAACCGCGGCATTCTCATGTATGGCCCTCCCGGCACTGGCAAGACTTGTCTCATCAAGCAGGTCACCGAGCACATGATGTCACAGGGCGATGTGCTGATCCATGCTCGTTCCCTCGGACCGGTTCTGCAGGGTTTGCCTGTTCTCAGAGAGGTTGAGTCTAGCAGGCGTTTGGTTGTGGTGTTTGAAGACATGGACGAATACATCGGCTATGACGAGCGAAACATGCTTCAGCTGCTCGACGGATCGTCTTCAGTGGACAATGTGCTCTTCCTGGGTACTACCAACTACATCGAGAAGTTTCCTGAGCGCCTGCTGCGCCCGGGCAGATTCGACAAGAAGGTAAGAATCGACTATCCTCCGGTAGAGGGGCGGCTTGTTTATCTGCAACATAAGCTCAAGGGAATTGAGGAGGAAGAGAAGATCCAACAGCTGGCTCGGCAGACGAAGGGCTTCTCGTTCGGACATCTTCGCGAACTTGTTATCGCCGGCTACGCCTTCCAAGAGGATGTGAATGAGGTGATCAAGCGGCTCGGTGGCACTTCCTACAACATGCTTCCTGAAAGGGAAGAAGGGTTGATTGAAAGCCTGCGGAGGTAACATGACTGCTAAAGACTTTTGGGTTGAATACTTCTCACCTGTCGGTGAGTATGGGGCCTATGGAGGTTATTCTCCTATAGACAAGCTCGAAACCGAAGAAGAGAAATGGGCGGCTGTGGCTGATGACGTTATGGCCGATTACAGTCCTGATTTGGATGATCTGATGGTTCGAGGAGAATTTCCACCTTCCGTTGCGAGGAGGATCAATTCAATCTACGACGCTATCAAAGCCAAGTACGGTATAAAGGAAACTACAGATCCTATCGAGCAAGCCATTGATATGGTTTTATCTGAGCGAGTGTCAGGGGGAACCCGACTGAAGCGAGCACTCCCCAGCAATGCCAAAATCATCCCTATTTCTAAGTGGAGTCAGGATGATGTGATTGAGCGCCTCCTTGCAGATGATGGTATACCTGTTGAAAGAGACGGTGAGTTTTTGAAGGTGTGGGATGATTCATACATTGGGTATGCAGATGTTGATGGGATCGTTTTTCAGATAGCCACTAATTGGATTCCTCTATGGCAAGCAAAGGAATGGGAAGACTTTCAAAGATTGGCTGACCCAGGCACATTGTATGCTATTTCTGCTGAGGACTATATGGACAGGCAAGAGGATCTTGAAACTGCGATTGAAGATATGGGCGCAGCCGGTTTCGAAGTAGGCAGTTTCGAAGGCTTCTGATTGACAGTTGTAAGAACAAGAGAGTGATATGGCACTAATCAAGCTTCAGCCCTGGCGGGCCATCAAAGTTCTGTTCGGCTACAGCGCCGATGGTAACAAGCAGAGTCTCGTCATGCCACACGGCATGAAGAACCTTGCCATGAATATGTACACCTACGGCAAGGACCCCCTTTCTACATGGTACGCTCGCAAGGTTCACCTTACCCAAGATCGTTTGCAAGCATACAAAGAGTTCGACGATATGGACTCTGATGACGTTGTTGTTTCAGCATTGGACCTTTACGCGGAGGACTCGACTCAAGCGGACACTAATACCGGTCGTCGAATTTGGGTCGAGGCAGAGGATGAGAAGGTTGAAGAAATTTGCAATGACATGTTTGATAGGATCAATGCTGACGAGCAATGCTTCTCGATCACACGTGAAATTGCCAAGTATGGTAACTCCTTCGGCGCTGTTATTCAGGAAGAGAATGCTGACGGAACGCCAGGAAAGGTCATACAGCTTTTGGCGGCTCCGGTGTATGCCCTTTCCCGTATCGAAGATGAAGAAGGTCGGCTCATCGGTTTTGCAGTAGCGCCGATTGAGCAGATGGGAAGTACCATTGGCATGGCGCAGCCCAGTGATCTGACACAAGGTAAGCCAACCGACCCTCCTTGGGCCTTTGTTCATTGGCGGCTGCTCGGTCGTGAAAGGATCGAAAGTTATGGCACTTCTCTGTTGTGGCCGGCACGTAGACCTTATCGCCGGCTGCGAATGGCTGAAGACGCACTCGTCATATACCGACTTAAGCGCTCACCTGATCGTTTCGTCTTTGGAATCAAAGGTCTGAGCGGCATGGCTCCTGAAGACCGCCAGAAGATCATGCGGAAGATTCGACAGGAACTTCGCAAGAAACATCTCATCAATCCTGAGACGGGGCAGGTTCGCTCAGAGTTGGAACCGCTGGGTGTAGACGAAGACATCATTGTCGACGAAGAATCTGTCAATGTGACACGCTTGACAGGAAGTGCCCAGGTTAACCATGTGTTGGACATTGAATATCTGCGTAAGCGGTTCATGGGTAGTCTGAAGATCCCCCCTGACTACTTGGGGTTCTCTGATGCCAAGTCAGGCTTCATTGCTGAGTCTCCTCTTTCCTATCAGGACATCAACTTCGCACGTGTGTGTAAACGCTTGCAAGCGGCAAGTATGGATGGGTTTTCATTACTGTGTCAGATCAACATGGCTTGGTGTGGCATAGACCCTCGAGCGGGTCTAGCCAAGTTCTTCGTTCACATGAATCCTGTCAGCTCGCTGGATGAGCGTAATCAACTTGAGCTAGAGAAGGTGAGGGCAGAGACGTTGGAGATTCTCACTAAGGTAGGTGCTGCTCTTGGTATTGATTCCGACGAGTGGCATGCCTTCCTGCTCAATCGCAGTCGTTTGCCATCACATCTGTTCAGGAAGAGCGGCAAGGATGGAATGGACCTTCTCAGAGGACAAGTGATGGTCGAAAAGAAACCTCTTGATGAATCCAAGTGCGAGTCTATCGAAGAGTCCCTCAAGACGAGTGATAAGGTCACAGTCGAAGAGAAGCAAGAGTTCAACCAGCGGTTGCATGGTTTGATCTCTTTGCGAGAGTGGAAGGAAGTCACTGAATACGATGAGGAAGGCAGTCGTCAGATAAAGATCATTGATATGGTTCGTCTGCTCAATATTCGTGAGCTATTCTCGCCTGCACTTGGTTCGAATATTCGTAGCAGCAACGTGGTGCTGCATGTGGTTGAAGATCAGCACATTCCTCTCAGTGTACCAGGAACCGACAAGAAGCTACTCGAAGCCAAGACGGTAACTGAGTGGAATAGCGAAGATAAAAAGACTGAGGTGAAGAAAACCAAGGATCTGATGGAGCGAACCATTGAGGGGTTGAAAAAGAAGCAGGCTGAGGAAGAAGATCGACAGAGAAAGCTTCAAGAGCTATCCGAAAAGTATGGCATTGATCCAGAAGATTTCGAAGAATTTGACCTTGAGGAGGAAGACGATGAAGAAGATGCTGACTGAAGAGCTGCCAAGCTCCGGAACAAGCAATCATGAGCACAACTGGCAGAAACTCGAAGGCGGGTCTGATAACCCCGACGAGATGGTGCTAGTTTGCAGGCATGAAGGTTGCGGCGCCACCAAAACGGTGCGCAAGCCGAAGCTCCAGGAAGACAAAGGCGGCAAGCAACTATTACTGGGGTAATCATGCACGACACAGTTGATCAGTTGGTAGCCGAGTCTACCATTCAATCAATCGGGGATGCTCTGAAGAACAACTCTGTTGTGCCGGAAGTGCAGAAGTTTCAAGAAGAGTTTGAGGAGCTTGCGGAAGAACTTTCAACAGGGGACTGGGGGCGGATTGGTGTTATTGCGGGGATGTTGTGGTACAAACTTGATATGGTAATCAAACATCTAGCAGACATATCTTCCTCCTCGAGAAATATTGACAGGAACACCTCAAAAATCAAATGAGAATTGTTCCGTCTGCAGGTTACTATGCACAGCCAAAGGCCGCAGGTTGTATCATAGTCAGGAACAGTTTGTCATTTTTGAGAATCTAACTACCATGACGCCTGTTTTGGTAGCAACTACTCATGGCCAAGGCGTCATCCCTCCCGTTGCTTTTGAGAAACTCAAAGAAATCTGCTCAAAACTGTACGGAGACGCCTACTGTTTGGCTCCGTCACCACCAGAAGATCCACACTTCATGGTTAAGGTCATCAAGCTTACTCCTGAAGAGCTGACCTAATTTTTGAGTATTAACTATCTCCGTTTTAAACAAAACAAAAGTATAATGGTGTGATGACGGCTTAATCGTAACACTCCAAGAAAGGAGACAAAAGCCATGGGTATGGTAGGAAAACAGAGTCGTGCAGCGGTAAATGTGGGTTTGTCCCCGCGGCGTTGGGTTGTCTTGTTCGAAAAGGAAGACCCGACGGAAGATCCGGTCTTCAATTACAGGGGTATTGACCTGTACCTGGCGGCTGATCACCTGAATACGGCGAACACCGAAATCGTCGTGCAGGACAGCGTTGATGGAACAACCTGGGCTACCCGCCTAACAGTAGCAAACCCTCTGGTTCCGGGTGGCGAGCTCTCGCTCAACACATACTTCAGGCAGAGGTGGGTCCGAGTACTTCTGTATTCGACTGGTGGTGGTCGGATCGACGGTACACTGGCAATCCCGGAAGACGATGTTACCCCGGGGCTGTGGCCGGACATCAATGCTCTCGCATGCGCAAGCTATTGCGAAGTCAGCGACGAAAGCTAAACACCTTCCGGGCGGTGCAAAGTCGCTTGCTCATTCAAACCTACACCATGCCGGTGACCATTCCGGCATGGTGCTAGGGATTAGGAGGTGTTGATGACCTTTCGTCCAAGAACTGTTCTTTTCTTTGAAGCGTTCCTGTTCCTACTTCCTTCCTTTTGTTTCTCTCAGATCCAAATCAATCCCCGTGACATCAAACCAGGCACTATTGATGAAACTGAGTTTGGATATTTGAACGGTCTGCGAGCTAACATTCAGCAGCAGATCGACAGCTTTGGTGTAATCAGTAATGCTATTACCAACATTGTTTGGTTGCCTGGATCTGACTTTACGTTCTCAAGAACTAATAATGTTGGGTACGAAACCTATCCGACCAACATTGGTTTTTTCATCAACGATGCAAACTATATCACTGCGGCTTCTACATTTATGGGCGCAACCAATGACTACGTGTGGACCACCGGACGAGTATGGTGGGTTGCAATTGCGAATGATATGGACGCACACATCAATGACACAATAGACAACGCGACTGCAGGCGATACGTTGATGCTACCATCTGGCAGTTTTACGGTAGATAGCGCTATTGTAATTAACAAGTCACTCACCATTCGAGGACAGGGACTTGATTCGACCATTATCAATCAGACGGGCGATGGACAGAACACTTTTTTGATTGGAGTCTCTAATGTTCGCATTATGGACTTAACTGTGAAGACTATCACGGCAGTTGCAGGGACGGCTATAGCTGTCAGCGCGCCCGGAGCAACAAGCGGGCACATAATTGAGAATGTAAAGGTTGATTATAACTCGTCTGGTATTCTTTATGGGTTCAAGGGTAACGACTCTAGTGGCGTGATCAAAAATAGCATCTTCAATGTGATTAGTTCAAGCCACAGTGCCTGGGGGTTTTTCAACCAACCAATTATGGGGAGCGGTCATACGTGGAACCTTTACAATAGCGTCTTCACCGCGTCGGGCGGGGCAGGTTCAGGTATACACGCTGAGGATACTGGAGGTCTGGCTAATACGGTTAATGCTTTCGCGTGTATCCTGGCCGGTTCGGATGCGGGTGCTAGAGTAAAGGGTTCGGGGTCGACGGTTGTACTGGAACGGTGTTCTGCTAATGGCGGGGATGGAGATGTTCGGGGCGACAGTAGCGGCACGATGATTCTCAGGGGTACGGTCCTGGTTAACAACACGACGAAAGGGTCCAGTACAATAAGTCGTGACGGAACGATCTGGGCGACGAGTGCTCGGTTTGACGCCGACTCGATATGGTTAGGGACTAATAGAATCTCGGTCGTGGATAATCGACTTCTGATTGTGGCGGGTATTGACACCTATGCGACGAACGTTCCGGTGTATTTTACCGACCTTGCCGCATATGATACCACGGTGTGGAACCTGACAATTCAAGACCCTACTAATGGCGTTGCATACTATCTTCCGAATCCAGTGGACGCAAATGTGGAGTTGATAGAGGTTTTCGTGAAGTCTCACGGAATGACCGGAAACGTTGATGTTATTGCTCAGAATCGAACATCTCTGTGGTACACGTATGCAACGGTGCAGGCAGACATAGTCGCAGATGCAAACGGCACAGCACAGACTTCCTTCACCGGGGATCAGACGTGGACGAATCAACATAGGATGGGTTTTTTGGCTAGTGACTTGTCTTCCTTTGCTGCTACCAACCTGTTAAGCGTTGATTTCAAAATCACAAGGTGATTTTATGCCGAAGATCAGGTTGCAACGTAGACTATCCTGTGTCTTGCCTTTGCTCTTTGTGTTGCTGTGTGTTTCTTATGCATGGGCAATCGTGGTCATGCGCGGTCGCGGGTACACACGGCCACCGCTCCCTTCTGTGCTGATCTGGAGGTTTGCCAACACAAATAATCCAACGGATGATAGCTCTCTTGTGGGAACCAATGTAGGCACTCTTGGCGCGGGTGGGGCAGAACCTACTTGGATGGTTGCTACGGGTGGGGTGTCAGCCTACTATGAGTTTGATGGTAACGACTTCATTGAGGCAGCCGACAATCCCACGTTGAGCTTTGGAGATGGTGCGTCTGACAGAGCGTTTACTGCAATGGGATGGTTTCGTGCAGCAACAGGCGAAGATAACAATGTGCCAATCATCGGCAAAAATCGCATGGGTGCGCGGGAGTGGGCATTACGAACTGTTGACACAGGTGGCAATCGCTATTTGTACTTCTTCAGTGTGGACGAGAGTACTAATGCGTACCGTGGACGTTATGCTAGTAGCCCTTTGATCATTGACAGTGTTTGGTATCATGCAGTTGGAACGTATGATGGAAGCGGTATTGTAGGTGGGTTCAAACTCTATCTAAGAGGGCTGCGCATAGACAACAACGATTACAGCGATGGTGCGTATGTTGCTATGGAAGATTATAGTGCTCCTGTGGAAGTTGCACGGACCTATAGCAGCGTGTATACTCAAGGCGGTGTTGATGATGGTCGAATTTATAGCAACATATTGAGTGCCACAGCCATTAGTGACATCTATTGGAATTCAGCTACGAACCATGGTGTGTCTAAATGGGACTATGACAACCGTAGTGATTGGTCCAACACAGTCTTTGTGCAGACGTTCAGTTATGACGGTTCGCGTCCAGCTGATACAGGGTTCATTGGAACACATCATATGTCAAAAGGGGCTGGTGGTGCGCAACCGACCCATCTTGACAATGCCGTTAATGGCTTCTATCAATTTGAGTGGACAGATTACATCACGCTTGACAATGATGCATCCCTTTACCTAACAAATTTCACTATCACAGCTTGGATTAAGCGTGATGCTGACCACCCCGCCGATCTGTATAGCACGGTGATAGCAAAAGGCGACAACAACGGAAGCGGTGTTGACAACAATTATCAACTGTCAGTTTTAGATTCAACTTCTGTGTTTCCAAACAGAGTTTATTTTCTTGTGGGTGATGGAGCAGCGTCCACGACTTCTCTAATCTCCAATACGGAGATAACGAATGTGACTTGGACGCATGTTGCTGCGGTGTACGACGACACAGGCAACAGCCACAGCATCTACATCAATGGGGTGCTTGATACGAATGCCGTCACAACATTGACTCCTCACAACGCTAGTGGCGGTGTCACAATAGGAACATGGTTCATTGCTGGAAGTGAGCCGTTCTCGGAATGGGGCGGACACCTCGATGAGATACGGCAATACAATGTTGCTTTGTCGGCTGCCACAATCAGCAACATTTACCATGACACAAAGTTTTTGTTTGTTGGTTTCTAAGAAAGGACAATGATATGAGGATAATGCATTGCATGATGGTTCTACTAACATCGTGTGTCATTTGTATTGCGGCTCCGTTGCTGTCGTTTCAGATAACAGTTCCCGAGACGGGTTGGACGGACAGCGACTTCAGCAACAAGTGTGAAGCGGCATGGGTGATTCTGACTGGTTCGACGGATTACGAGAATTTGTGGGCGGGGTGGGCAACGGACTACTGTTTGTCCACAAACACAAACACCACGATCTATTTGTACCGTAATAGCATCAAGAACATTCTGGGTGAGAATGTGCTGGAAGAGGGTTCGCGTACACAGGTGGTGAACAAGGTAACGGAATACACTAACAGCCATTCGGGTATTAATACTACACCGGCGTTTGATTTGACAACGTGGGGGATTCAGCACAAGGTTCACACGAACATTACACCGATGCCATAGGGAGGGGGCGGGGAAATGTCTGTTCCTCAGTCGTAAACATAGCGCCATGATGAAACGAACACTCATATGGCTTTGCCTTTTGTTTACCGGATGCAGGACCGGCGGCGGAACGTGGTGCGTCAACCGGTCGTGCGACTGGTGGCTCCGACAGCGGCCCGAGAATACCGGCATAGTCTGGTATCAGCCTCAGCGCCATCACTGGCAACCGTATACGCGGGCGGACCGAGGGCATTGCATCTGCTATACGGTAATTGACGGGCGGCGCGTCTATTATGACCCGCAAATCGGCATGGTACAATTGAGCGAGCAGGGATTGCAAACGGCGCAGCATATAGGGCCATAGAGAAAGGATTAGAGTCTATCTATCGAACCTATTGTTCGTGGCAAGCCGGAATCACTTGGTTTTTGAAAGAAGATTTTTGTTGTGCTGGTCGTGATCAAAGGTCGGTTATGGTGCACTTCATTTTGAGTAGGTTACAGAGAAACCATAGGTGAAGAAATGAAAGGCCTGGTTCTTGATGGAGGAGGGGTTTTTGGCATAGGTCAAGCTCATATCGTGTCGCAAGTGGACCTTGACAAGTTTGACTTCTTCGCTGGAACCTCCATTGGATCAGTGATTGCTTCTGTGTTGGCTTCTGGAGGTGATTGCTCTGACCTGCCTGGCTTCTTCCATCGTGCGATGCCTTTGATTTTTGAAGGATGGAAGTGGGCAAAGTACCGCTTCTATAAACGTCGGTACAGCGACAAAATGTTGAATTATTACCTTCGTCAGTTGTTTCTCGGTAAGCTGGGAGGGGTAAACAAACCTTTGTTCACTGCAGCAGCTAATCTTGGCGAACAACGGTTGAAAGTCTTTTCGTCAGAGCATGCAGATGATGCCTCATGGCTGTTGTGGGAGGTTTGTAGATGTTCCGCAGCAGCGGAGACCTATTTTGCTCCATGGAAAGGATATGCCGATGGGGGCATCTACGCTAACAATCCGTCTATGATGGTTGTGGCAGCAGCTTGCAAGCAGCTTGGAGCAAAGGTGGATGAGATTGAGCTGTTTTCAATTGGCACAGGTAGTGGATATTCGGGCAAAAGCAAGATCCCTCGAGGTAGCTGGTCGGCGGTTCGTTGGGGTATCTGGTTGATCGGCGCTTTTTTGGATGGCGCAGCCAATTCAATGCATGAGTATTTTGTGAGATCCCTCCCTCTCAAGAAGTACAAAAGGGTCGATTTCACTCGCGACGCTAAGTGGAGAATGGACAGCCCCACTGATATGCTGTTGGCCGAAAAAGCGTGGAAACCTGCTATTGATGCCGCTGTGAAAGAGGTGGAAGCATTTTGAATGAAGCCATAGTTGATATTGAGCAGAGAGAGTTTGCTCCTAAAATTTTTGCTACCAACGGGGACAAACCGTCGCTCTTGCCTAATGTACGCCATGAGATCCTTCAGCATGCGGCGAACTATGCTCAGTGGGGTAAGATCCATAACATCTTGCTAATCGGCAGTATACTCACCAAGCGCTGGAAGCCTGACTCCGATATTGATGTTACGGTCATCATGGAGCCTTTCTCTGAAGAATCCTTCAAAGCAGCACGCCAGTACTCAGCTGATCATCAAGACACTGAACTGCTGACAGGAACTGAACATCCTGTTAACGTCTTCATTCGTGATGATTGGGATGATTCATTGGCAGACCAGATCTACTATGTGTTGGAAGACGATTGGTACAAGCAAACGATTGTGAAGCCCCTTGAGATAAACAAGTATCTAGACGCCTTCGAGAGATATGTGTCGGCTATTGACCTTGAGAAAGCTGAGTTGAAACGAGATTTGATCGACTATGATGAGTTGGCACAGTTTGCCCCAGAAGATGTTAAAGGCCTACAAAGCCAAGTGCAGGCGAAGCTTGATGAGATCAACGACAGTGTCAAGAAGCTCGCTGCCACATACAAAACGATACATGCCCTTCGTAATATTGCGTTTCGTGCAGAGATGTCACCGGAAGAGATCCGACAGTTTCAGATCAAGAACAAGCTGCCGGCGAATGTGGTGTACAAACTGCTTCAGCGATATCACTATACGCGTTTCCTGACAGCTATCAACAAAGCTCTTGAGTCTGCTGGTGGGGCAATTGACACTGATCAGGATGTGGATGATGTAGAGCAAGCTTTTGATGTAGAAAGTGCTTTTAAACACATTACAAACAATGAAGTTTCTGTTGATGATATTGAAAAAGTGTTAGATGAAATAACAACTTCTGCTGCTGCAGGTTCTTATGAAGTTCCGTTAGGTGCGCGACCACAAGCTCGTCGTCGTAAACGGAAAAAGAAGTTGAAAGGCATTCTGACATACGAAAATCTACAAAACAAAAGAGGATGAATTCTTTAGTATTGTATAACGAATCGAATGAAAGGGTTGAATTATGAATGTTTCGTGTTCTTCTGAAATTTATTCTATTCCTGCTGCAGGAGGCGTCACAGTAACTCTAACCGGTACTGCCAAATTGATATCTGTTGTTATGACTCTTGCAATAGAGGTTAACAATACGTTTTGTATAACTTTAGTTCGAGAAGGGATCACTTTTGAACTGCTTTCACACGAAGGAACTTACAAAGATGTTGTGTGGTTACTTGAAGGTGGTGGGGTTGTTTTGAAAAGCGGCGATCAACTACGATTTTCAAACTTAGCAAATGAAGAAGGATATGTGTTTTTTGGGTATGAGACTAATGGTCCTCAGGGACCTTCGATTACCGTAACACCAGGTCCTGTGGTTGACGATGCAGCCGGGCCTTTAGCATAAGGTGAGCCAATGAAAAAGTTTGTGGTTTTTGTAGTTGGATTACTGCTGTCCCTTTCCTTTACTTTTGCTGGTATCATTGAAGATGGAAGGGTTGTGAAGGGGTCAGCAACTAATTCAACACACCTTGGTGGAATCCCTGCTGCTGAATTTTTGAGAAGAGGCGGGGAGGTCCCTTTGACAGGAAATTTAGACGCTGGAAACTATCGAATTGTGCATTCTGCTGGACCTGTTGATAAAGGAGATTTGGCTCGTCGAAGTTTTGTTTTAGCGCAGATTGTGGCTCAAATAAATGCTGAAATTACCGCTTTGTCAAATCATATTGATGCAACATTTGGGCAATTGACAGGAGATCAAACATGGACCGGTTCCAACATGTTCAGCGGCATTGTCAGCCTAGGGAGTATAGAGAGCCGGTGTGCTGCTCCTGAGTTTGTGTTTGGGGATAATTCGCCAGTGGATGCTAATCGTTTCAAGATGTATTCCAATTGGGATATCTGGGCTCTAGCGGTTGATGATGACGGCGACGGGAATTATGTTGATGTAATATGGGTTTTGACTAACTCTTTCCAGGCTAGTATCACTTACCTAATAGGCAACGGTGGCGGTATTTTGCAAATGAAAGAATGTTCCCAGCAACCTGGGGGCCCTCTTACAGAGGGGTATCGGGAGATATGGCAGAGCGATGGGACCGGCTATGGCGACGATGGGGATCTCTGCACCGTCCATCAGGCGGGCGGTATCCTGCATACGAATACATTTGCGATGGAGTCTTATGTGGATAATATTGTAGATACTAATTCCATTAATTACATGTTCACTAGAACTAGTTTTTGGGATACTGCTTATAATTGGGTAAATACTAGTTCTACGGTGTATCGTGGCGGGGCGTCGGCGTTCGACTACACGAATTTTACGTTTGATAGCAGTTGGCACGACCTTGACCTTTCCGCCATTGTGCCGCAGGGTGCTCGCAAGGTAACTATTTATGGGGCCGTGATCGACGATACGGCGGGTCAGCAATTTCGGATGCGTAACAACGCTACCACTGGCTCATATGTTGAGGCGGCATGGACCGTGCAGGTGTCGGGCGTGATTGTCACATACGCACAAGAGGTGTACTGTGACGAGAATCGCGTGATTGAATACAAGTGCGACCCAAATCTAAGCAACAACTCTTTGCTTGGGTTCACAGTCATAGGATGGGAGTAGCATGGATGCGGAATACCTTCCACCAAGCTGGGCAAAGGACAGGGCGGACATTTTGCGATGGTGCAGGCGGCAGCGCCTATTCTGGCGGCTGGAGTGGTTAATTCGGAAATTTGGACCATAGGTAGGCTATGGGGAATGGGACGACAATCCTGAGGCGCGAGGTGACAGACAATTTGTCAGGACGAATCAGGTTCCCGTGCGCATCAGTGACAGCGGCGGCGGTATGTGTTGGATCAGGCCGATCAATCTGTCATGGGGCAAATACAACGCGAAGCGGGGTGAGTGTCCTCCGAGTTGGAGCTACTCGAAATGTATTAGGCGCACGCTCGAAGAGTGTGCAAAAGACGAACTCACGCCATAAGGACTGATATGGGCTGGCTCACCAAAATCTGCGGCAAGCCTCTTTGGCCGTTCCGCAAACCGACGCTTAAGGAGACGAACCCCTGTACCGGCAGTGTCCGAGACTGGTACATCGACGCCCACAAGAAGGGAGTCACAGTCGGACTTGTCGAGTACTACCGTGACCTTCGCCCCTGGGAGCCCTACGCTGACAAAGAGGACCGGTGGCACATGGCCGGTACCTACATCGACGAGAACGGCCGCCTGACGGTATACGACGTGATCAACGACGAGATTGTCACCCTCAGCGACACGGAGCTTGAGGACGTGATATGGATTGGACTCACACCCGATAGTTGCCCAAAATGCAATGCGACCACGGGCGGGACCACAAATTATGTTGCAGGGAATGTCCTTAAATGCACAAGCGGGACGAATATATTTACTCGTGGGATGACTGCTCTTGCTGTGGCTATTACAGGTACTTACGGAAGGGTTAATATTTTGTTAGATTAGACCTTGAAACAGTATGGTAAGCGGTATAGTGTAATCAAAGTTAGCATGAAAAGACCATAGGAGTATATCATGAGAGTTGACGACTTGCAGATTTCTGTGAGAGAAGGTCTCGACGCAGAGCAACAAATTCAGCCCCGCGAATTCGGCGAAGCTAAACCCAAGAAGACGCCCCGTCGCACCACCCGTCCCCTCAAGAAGCACAGAGAGGTTGCCGATCAATTCCTGCAGACTCGCCAAGCAATTGATGAGCTCAACCAACAAATTGCTGCTGTTCGGGCTATCATTGCTTCTAAGGAAGAAGTAGCGGGGAATCTTGCTCGAGACCTGATGACGTATGCTGAAGAGTACCAGGACCGTATGTTCCAGACAGAGAAAGTTCTTGTGGCTCTTGAAGACATTCCTCCTCACAAAGCGCAGATCCCTCAGTGGGGTAAGGTGATCAAGCATCTGCTGGCTCAGCTAGAAAGTGTGAGTGTTGATATGCGAAAAGAAGCAGAAGAGTTCATCGAAGCAGCCAAACGTGAGATCCCCGGCGCCACCGAGCTTCTCTACAAAGAGCTTGAATCTGTCAACAAGACGGCAATGGCGGAAGGTTGGATCGGTTTCAAGAAGATACTGGACAAGGTGAAAGCAATGGGAAAGAAGGCTCGTGCAAAACTGGATGAGATTACATCCGAGACACAAGACCTCCTGGCTTCATTGCATCCAGACAGCAAGACGAGCAGAGAGTATGGCAGATAGTAAGGTCAAAAGCGCACCTTCTTTGGTAGAAGCTCGAAAAGCAATGAAGCGCGCGTCTAAGCGCGTCAAGAATACTGCCAAAGCTCGTCGTCTGACTCGAAAGCAGAAAGCGGCGCGGGCGGCGGCTCGTCGTGCCAAGAAGATGAGAGGGATGAAGCGCGCGGCTGTTGCTCCCAAAGGCAAGGAGTGGCTGGCGGCACCTGTGCAGATTCGAAAGATCCAGCCTCTCCCTCCGTTGGGAGGCAGATTGCCTACGGCACAGCCGGTTACAGTAGCTCCGCTCCGCCCGGGATTCAAGAGGGCGGCACCTGTTGCTGGTGAGTGGAATGGTGTAGAGTTGATACCGGTGATATCGAGTAATGTAGCCTCGTATGGGTATGATCCTGAGAGAGAACTTCTCCTGATTGCATTCTTAGATGGAAGTCTGTACCGTTATTTCAATGTTCCTGAAGTGGTTTGGATTCGGTTTCAGGCGGCCAGCAGCAAAGGGAAATTCGTCTGGAGTGATGTCAGGGATCAATACGAATACCAGCGCGTTGCGTGAAAGGGATAACAATGACTGAAGAACTGAAGATTCCTCCTTCGGTGGCAGCGAAGATGCCGAAGACCGAAATGAAGAAACCCGTTGACACAAAGTTTCCTGATGTTCCTATGATGGGAGGCACTTCTCCAAAATCGCATCAAGGTCTTTCTGAATCTGACAAGGCGGGGATTGCGGGCATGCTGATGGCAATGAACGGCGATGCTCCTGAATCTTCAGTAGCCGAGGGCGAAGCGGCTCTCAACAAGATTCCGAAGAGTCGGCATTTGGATGAATCTACTACACAAGGTGTTGCAGGTATTCTTTCTAGTATGAGTAGAGAAGAGCCTCCTGAAGAAGAGAAGCCTGCTTCTCAAGTTCAGGAAGTGACTGAAGATGAGAAGCAAATGTGGAAGGATCGAATCTGGAAGCTTTTTGCAAGCGATTATACTGTCGAGCAGGTTGAGGAGGAGATCGGTGACAACTACGGTAATCTTCCTCCCTGGTTGTATGATATGATCCATGAAGTAGCGAAAGGATTTACTGAGAAGATGGTTCAGCAAGGTGACAAGCCAAAGGCTTCTGACTTTAAGATCAAGAAGACCCCTGAAGGCGAGCAGATAGTACATATTCCAACAGGGAAGAAATCAGTTGTGTACAAACGAAAAGGTGATGCTGAAGTAGTCATTCGAAACATCGTCACAGGCAAAGAGAAGTGGGAATCTGTTCAGCTTCAAGAAGGCCGCATCAAAGAGTGGATAATGTCCAAGATCAACGCAGCTCTGGTGAGCCTTGGAGTTCCAAAGGACAAGTGGGATGGCATTGAGGACGCTGTTTTTGCGGCGGCTCTCGCCGGTGAGCTGGGGGATGGTCTGCCTTCAAGCGAGACAGCGGAAGCAGTGGCAGACATGGTTACGGAGTTGGCTGGTACTGAAGCAGCCCCTACACCAGAACTAGAAGAGCCTGGCGAAGGCGAGCCGGTGGGAGCAGAGGCGGGTCTTGATACAGAGATCGATATTGAAGAACCTCCTGAGGAAGAGGACCCTGCTCTTGAACCGGAACCCGAACCGGAACCCGAACCGGAACCCGAACCCGAACCGGAGGAACCCCTGGAACCGGAAGAGCCTCCAGTCGAAGAACCTGGCGAAGAATCGCCACCTGACGCGGGTGAAGAAGAGCCTTTTATGGATCTGGTTTCTCTTGACGATATTGAGGCTGAAATTGCTCGATTGGCTGGTGATGAAGAACCAATGGAGCCGCCGGAAGAAGAGCCTCCTGAAGAAGAAGAACCAGGCGAAGGTGAGCCTGAGGATAACACAGTCTTCATTCCAGCTGAAGAGGAAGAGGAGATTGAGGAAGCAAAGCCTACTTTTGATCCTCAATTGGTTGATGGAATGGGCAAGCATGTTCTGGCAACATCTCAGGCTATTAAGAATGCGCTCTTTGGTCCTACAAGTTATGTAGCTACTCGAGATGAGATGTTGGCGATAACTTTTGATGAAGAATCAAGCGCTTATGCCCATGGTGAAGTAAACATTCACAACGAGTGGGAACAGTCTTCTCCAGGGGATTTCCCTTCCTATGATGGAGAAACAGAAGTAGATGATGCGATAGGTGATTTCTTGACACAATGGGGTGAATACAGGGATTTAGGGGAAGAAAGTCTTAAGGAAGCTGAGTTCGAAGACGACCCAGAAGTGAAAGCACAAACTGGTGCTTGGTTGCTCGGCGGTATCCTTGGAAAGCATGAAAGGGCTGGTTTTGATTCCGAAGAGGAAGCACAAGCTGTTGCTGATGAGTACAAAGCTTTCCTTGACAGTGAAGGCATTCCTTACGAGAGAATTGAAATTTGGGATTCTGAGAGTGTTGCAACATTTAAGGTGTACGTCCAGATTAATTCATTCTCTATGGAAAAAGGGGTCAATCCACCGCCTACTCCTACAAATGCAGACAGAGCCTATGATCTATCGAATTTCATCATAGGAAAAGAGCTGGTCAAGGGTAGCTCTTTCGCCTATGCAACATTACCGATGGATCAAGCCAAAGAACGAGCTCTGAAAATCAAGAAGCTCTCAACCACTCCGGGTCCCAAACGCGAAAGTTTTATTCCCGGTGAAACCGTTATGATTCCTATCGACGGTGAGTTGATGGAAGCAAAGGTACTGGATGTTCATTCTCACAACAAGACACTTGACGTGGATGTCGAAGGCAACCTTTTCAAGACAACCTTCGAAAAGGCTTCCAAGCTTTCTGTTGAGGACAGTTTTGTTGAGCGTCTTCTGGACGGAGAAGATGCGATGCAGATTCTGGATGACATGATAACTGATGAAATTCTGACGAAGTAAAGGAGGAAGAAGCCATGCTAATTACGCAGACGGATATTTTTGACGTCCCTGCAAGCTTGAGCACCGTCGTCAACATCAGAGAGAACAACTCTCTGGAGAGGAGCCTGTTCTTCGATAACAAGAGCTCTGCAACACTCTCGATTCAGATCGAGACATCTGCCGACGGCGGTACAACATGGTCACTAGTAGGCACAGCTTTCTCGCTGACCGCTGGTTCTCAGACGGTGAAGGAGATCGCGGCTTCCTATCCTAACCAGTTGCGGATCAGAGCTTCCGGTGGTGGTGATGATCGTGACCTGTACATCGGTTATGCTCGGCTCTTCTCGAACACCAGTTCCTGGACGAATCCGACTCTGTAAAGGAACCGATTCGTTAGGTTCTGTTTCTGATTGCCTCATAAAACCAACTTTCTAACTGTGTTCTGTAAGTATAACGAAAGGGGTAAAAAACTCTGGTTGGTTTTGAAAATGCAAACTAATCATGTCACAGTGGTGGTGCCTGCATTTAACACTGCAAAATACATCAAGCCTTGCCTTGATTCCATTTTAAAGCAGTCCCACAAGAACACTGACATCGTCGTTGTCAACGACGGTAGCACTGATGATACAGGTAAAATTGCTTGTGCCTACATGCGCAAAGGCCACCCCGTCAGTGTCATGAACATCCATCGCAACAAAGGTGTAACCCACGCTACGCATGTTGGTATCATGTCTGCTCAAGGCCCGATTGTGACCATTGTTGACAGCGATGATATGTTGCTTGATGGTTCCCTTAAGTATGGCATCAAACCTTTCATGGATCCTAAAGTCGGTTTTGTGTGGACCAAGTTTGTGAAGAGCACCGGTGGAATTGGTTGGAGCCGAGGTTTGCCAGAAGGTGTTTCCTTGTGGCGTGCTATGATGTACAATAAGTGGTGGAAAGCTAGCCATCAGCGATTTCTTCGTAAGTCTGTGTATGAGAATGGCATCCGCCTCAACACTTCGTTTGACAGGTCTTCAGATTTTCAACTTGTTCTTCTGATAGCGCTTTCAGGCTGTAAGACAATACATGTGCCCGTGGCGACATACTGGTATCGAATGCGAAGACCTAACAGTCTCACATCAGAAGGCTCTGAGAAGCAACGTGTTGTGGTCACAGGCATTCGAAAGTGGTTGCAATCAGAGATCAAAAAACGAGGTATAAATGAGCCTGCTTGATTTCTTTCACAAGAATGAAGGGGAAGATTTGAAGGACTCAACCAAGGTGGTGCTCGCCAAACTGGCTGAGATGGCTGATCCGAACTGTAATAAATGTTACGGCCGTGGTTTTATTGGGCGCATTCCTCGAACGAAAGCTCTTCTTCGCTGTGAAAGATGCGCTCGGAGATATGCCAGGAAGAAGGAAGAGGAAGAGAAAGCTGAGGAAACCAAGTGAAGTGTTTGTTCATTGACGGTAACCACCTTCTGCACCGAAATGCTCATGTTCATACCGATCTGACCTACGGCAATGAGCCTACAGGGGCGATGTATGGCTTCTTCAACTCCATCGGCAAGATCAAACGTGAGTATCCGGCCCATCATGTTGTGATTGCCTGGGATATGGGCCACAAACGACGGGACGAGGAGAGCCTGGAGGCTGTCAAAGCCGGGATCGTTCCTGAGCCTTACAAAGGCAATCGCACTAAGGATGAAGACGCAACCCAAGAGAATGACTTGGTAAGGTGGCAGATCAACCAGCAGTGGAATGCTCTAAGGGAAGGTCTTAAGTATACCACTTGTCAGCAGGTGCAGAAGAAGGGCTTCGAGGCTGATGATATCATTGCAAGTTATGTGATGAGCATGGACGATCCTGCTACTATCGTCACATCTGACAAGGACTATTATCAGCTGTTGGAGCCGGGCATTATCATTCGGGATGACCACCACGATAAGGTGGTTACTTTAGACAGTTTCCGGGAAGAGTTCGGTCTCGTGGCTCCGCAGCAGTGGATTGACGTCGGGGCTCTCACAGGTGATTCCAGTGACAATATTTTTGGGGTAGACGGTATCGGCATTAAGACCGCCTGCAAGCTTATAATTCAGCACAAATCCTTGAAAAACCTTTTGAAACATTTGAAGGAAGAGCGGGACAAAGGTGTAGAACTACCTAAGAGGCATGCGGCGATATTGCAGTTTGAGGAACGGGTTCTCTTGGCGTTCTCTCTCAAGCAGATGGATGACGCTATCGAAGATCTGCCACCTCTTGTGAGAAGATGCGGCCGAAATGAAGAGTTAACACAGTTTTTCAACAAGTATGCCTTTGAGTCACTTATCGACTACATTCCTGTTTTGAGTTAGCCAATGGCCATTGAAGAAGTTGTTCGGCCGGTTCGACGTCGTCTTCCTGATCAACGACGTTCAATCACCCATAAGTTCACCGTCTATTCTAAGTCAGTAAACCATATCTGTGCCAATTGTGGAACAGAAGTTACCTTAGAAGAGGGCGGGATCGATCTCTACCTAACAGTCGGTTTCTTTGATGACGGTTCGCCCGGTGAGCTGTTTGTCAAACTTGCTCGCCATGGTAATACACTGAAAGGGCTGTGCGATCAATGGCTGCAGGCTGTTTCAGTTGGGCTTCAGTATGGCATTCCTCTTCAGGTCTTCTGTAGAAAAGGGTTGTTTGTGGCATTCGAACCATCCGGTCCTACGGACGACTTCATCTACGACGAAAAAGGCAAGGTTGTTGGTAAGCTCAACGCCGCTTCTCTGGTTGACTGCATCTGTAAATGGTTGATGCAGGAAGTCGTCAAACAACCTTTCGTCTAAACAAATCTCTCTGCAGACCCTTTCATTGTATAACACATCAGAGGTGTATTATGAAAGACTCTGTAGAACTGGCGATTGAACGGGTCATGTCAAACTTTCGGAAGCGGACAGTGGAGTCAGCAGAGCCCGATGAGTTTGATGACGCTATCATCGAAGAGCTACTAGAGGAGGAGCTCACAGAAGAGCTTGAGGAGCAGAGATGAAGTTCGCAACTGGTTGGATTCGAGACTTTGAGGATCCTCGAGATTACACTGTAGATTCAGATGAGGTGGTGCCTTTCCTCCTTCGCCGTGAAGCATTCGGTAACAAGGATGGAAAGAAGATTCCGAATCGCTATACTATCCCTTCATTGCCTCCTATTAAGCAGCAGGGCCGCATTGGTTCTTGTACAGCTCATGCAGCTACAACCATGTATGAGGCCTATCTGCAAGTAGCTGATCTCATTGGCGAGCCCCTTAGCCGCCGTTTTCTGTACAAAGTCACACGAAATCTAATGGGAGAGAAGAGCGACTCCGGGGCTTACCTTAGAACTACCATGCAAGCCATGGCGATGTTTGGCATACCTCCCGAGCGCTACTTCAAGTACAGCATCAAAGAATATAACCGAGAACCGTCCGGTTTCCATTATTCTATGGCGCAGAACTACCAGGCTCTCACCTACTATCGCCTGGATCGTCGTGAGAAGCCTGAGAAGACGATTGATTGCATCAAGACCAACATTGCCGCTAATCGTGCTTGCATGTTTGGCTTTGTTGTGTTTTCAAACCTGAAAGAGGACGGTGACATTCAGCTCCCGAGTCGGCGTGACAAGGTTGAAGGCGGACATGCTGTTTGCGCTGCTGGCTACAATGACATCTACAAGGTTGGTGATTCTGTAGGAGCGTTCAGAATTGCTAACTCATGGGGCACTGAGTGGGGTGACGATGGTTTCGGATGGCTCCCTTACGACTACGTTAGATTTGGACTTGCCACTGATTGGTGGACGATAATGAAAGGTGAATGGTTGGAGCTGGACTGTTTCAAATGAAAGACGAGGACATCGAAAAAGCAATAGACCACATGATGCTTGATGAGGTGGAGTTCATGAGTCCGGGCGATCCTCGTTACAAGCAGCTCATGCAGTTCCAGAAGAAATATGGCCACATGCCTCCGACTGCTCGAAGGGTGCATCTCGGCTCTCCAGGCAGCACTTTGGCTCCAAGAGGGGCAATGAAGAAGAATTCATTGTCGGAATACATCTACCAGAAGCTGGTGGCCGCCCATGAGCACTGGACCAGCCCTGACTACAGCGATTCAGTAGACGATGCTACTATGATTGGTGAGCTTGAGAAACAGCTTGAACAAGAAGTTGAAGCGGCTCTTCGAGCCTACAAAGAATGGGCTACACACTAATGAATGAAGCAAAAGAACGTCGGTTGGTTTGGGTGGATGTTGGTCACCGGTGGCGTGATGCTTTTACTAAGTGGTTTAAGCAGAACAAGATGCCTATTTGGGATCAAGGGTGGACTCGAGGTTCCACTGGTTGGGGTTTTCAGGTTGAAACAGACCTGACACCTGATGACCTCCAAGACAAGCTCTGGAACGAGGTTCCGGGTGCCGGGATGATTGCTATTTCGACGGGTTATGTGGATGACGACGAGGAAGACGACGAACAAGACGTGTCCGGAGATTACCCCTCCATTTTTGATGCAGAAGGTCGTTACCAGACGCGACAGATGGGCCAATGAAGAACCGGATGATTACGAAGACCATAAAGATATGGCAGATGCTGCTTGGTACTATGCAACAGGAGATCAAGTAGCTTCTCCTCCTGCTGAATTGGTTCGTTATGCAGAGAAAGAGATATGGCAACCGCACGTGAAATCAACGTGGGAAGGCGTCGAAGCAGCTATCGCCACACTGGTTGAAAAGAGCTCAAAGAAAGTTACAACTGGTTGGGGTTTTATGGATGATGATTATGCAGAATACGAAGAGATGTCTGATTACAGAATGAGTGATGACATACAGGCTCTCAAGAAAAAGGTGCAAAAACTTGCAGACCAGTACGATTGGAAGATCATTGAATGGGTTGATGATTCTGATCGTTCAGGAATGTATGTTCAAGTCTATCTCGAGGTGCCTTTTACGACAACAGAAGAGGAAGTGTCGGAAATCCTTGGACAAGAAGCAGAAGAGGTCGAAGAATCCATTGATGCAGCTATCAACATGCTTCTTGAGCAACCCAAGGTTCGAAAGGCTAGCGTCGCTAAGCAGATCAATGATCTTCTGAAATCAGTCGGCTTCAAAATTGATGGCAGAGAGACCACCGCTGGTGCTATCAAGACGTGGCTTAAGAAAGAAGATGGTTTTACCATGGAAGAGATTTTAGATGTGCTCAAACTTGTCTTTCCTCGAACATACATTCACGAGTATGAGATAGTTTTTGGGAAAGGTCCAAAGGTGAAAGACATTTATGTTCCTGGCGTTGCAACCTTGGAAAAGCAAGGAAAGACCGGTTTGTTTGTAGCAGTGTATCAGAGAGGACGTGGCGGCATGGAATATGAGATGGGACTTGATGTATGATCCTTCCTGAGTTAGAAGTTGGAGATGTGCTATATCGCAAAGGTACTGCTCGTTACGCAGTACACTCTGTCAAGAGAGGCAAGAAGCTCGACGAGCCAGTCTACATGCTTCGAGGCCTTGAGACCGGTGTTGTCTTCGGGCCTTTCCCGGGTGAGTATCTTAGTGGTGAAGGGTACTATGTGATGGAGAGACAACAAACCGAAGCTACCAAACACGTATACATCTTCAAGTACAAAGATTCCGACCAAGAGGTCCTTCGTACCACTGCGTCAAGCCAAGCGCAAGCCATTCACCAAGCCGGTATTCGAAAAGGACACGATTGGATACAAGATGCAATTGAAACCGGTTTGATCCTCATTGATGTTGAGAAGCCCAAGGAGAAGAAGGATTCGCCTGATGTAGGACCTTCCTGCCCGAACTGCAAGAAACGCAACTCCAAGACGATTGCTACTGGTGAGACAATGTGTCGTGAGTGCGGCTGGATATGGGATACCCGAGACGAGTCCATCAGCCAGCTCATCAAAACGGTTTCAGGCAACACAGACGCCAAGCCAATGCTGAAGAAATGGAAGCAGCAGCTTGGCAAGATGATTCCTATGGACAAGGAGGTTGACGAAGCCATAGCGCTGTTGCTGCAGTGATTTGGTCGCTGCCGCCTCTGCTTTCTCCTCATCTCCTCGGGCATGTGGTGGCGACCTTATTTGAGGAACTGTCGTTGACTGTTGTATAGAAATTGTATTTTTATATAGGAGAAAAACAATGAAATGGTATGTCGCAGAGTTCAATGTGTCTCCTGGGTTGCCCAGTGGCCTTCCAGAGTTTATTAATGCTGTTGTTTTGCCTACAAGGTTGGCTGCGATTGGCCTGTTGAAGAAAAGATCTGAAGCGCTGTCTCCTGGCAATGAACTGGTTTTAGGATCGGGTGAAGGTGGAGAGGAGTATTTTCCTACTGAATTTGAAGAACCTCCTGTTGAGTCTTCCGACCCCATCGAAGCAGCCATCGACCACATGCTGGACGAGAAAGGTGGAAAGACCTTCTCTCTAAAGGGCCGAGGTAAGAAGCCCGCTACCTTCAAGAAAGGCGCCCTTCATCGGCAACTCGATGTTCCCCAGGACAAACCGATCCCGCCAGGCAAGAAAAAGGCTGCTTTGGCCGGAGAGTATGGTCCGCTTGCTAAGAAGCGAGCAACAGCTGCTTTCAAAGGTATACTGAAGAAGGGTCGTGAGACTGCTGCGGCAGGAAGGAAGAAATCATGAAGCATAGCGAAATCCAAGAGATGTTAGTTCCCGGTTCCACCAAGGTGGTGGTTGAAGCAGAGGAAGAAATTGCCGTTCGTGTAGGCAACATGAATTACCAGGTTCAGAATGGCGGTTGGGATCAGTGGTGGGATAATGGATACGGACCTCGCGACATTGATTGGTTGGTTGACTTTTTTCACACACATCGAGAATATAAGTCTTTCAAGTGGATTTTTGATCTACTTGAAAAGGTACAATACACAAGTGAGCTTCCGGGTACGGAAGAGTGCACATGGTGTGGCGGTTCTGGTGAAATTGAAGATGAAGATCCTGAAACTGGTGAAGTGGAGTATGAGGAGTGTCCTGAATGTAGAGGTACTGGTGAGGTGGCAACTGATGAACCTTCTTTTCCTGATGAGTATGATGATTCCTACTATGCTGGCAATGACAAGCTGATGGATGACATGGAGTTGTACCTTTCAGGCAAAGGGGATGAGATCGAGACAGTCAGTCCAGAAACCACTCCGAAGGAAGAGCCTCCTGCGGAAGAGCCTCCTGCGGAAGAGCCTCCTGCGGAAGAGCCTCCTGCGGAAGAGCCTCCTGCGGAAGAGCCTCCTGCGGAAGAGCCTCCTGCGGAAGAGCCTCCTGCGGAAGAGCCATCTGCGGAAGAACCATCTGCTGAAAAGAAAAGACCTCGTGTGAAGCTGGTAGGCACGGACGGCAACGCCTTTGCAGTTCTGGGCACAGTCACTCGTGCACTCAAGAAGGCTGGTTACTCCAAGGAAGAGGTGGATGAGTTTCGAAGGGAAGCTATGGGCGGGGACTACAATCATCTGCTGGCAACAGCAATGGAGTGGGTGGATGTGTACTAGGAGGTAGAAATGACACCATTGTCTGGTCCGGAAGATTACAACGTGGACAGCACCAAAGAAGAGTTTCTGACAGTATTCAAACATGAGCTTGAAATGTTTCAGAAGCCAAAGTGTGACCCTACCAATCTAAGCGAACACACCACCGAAGACATTGTTCATGATATCTTCAGAGCTCTGTATGGTAATGGTGGTGAAACCCGAGGAATCATCTGGAAGATGGCTGAGCAGTCTGTGTTAGTTCTTGAACTCACCAACAGACAGAATGCTTGTAGGGGGCAAGTAGTTCAACATTTCAAAAGCCACAAGGAAGAGGCAATCGCCAAGGATAGGGGTGTGGTAGCGTTTGTTGCAAGGCACAAAGTGTTGTCTACTGTTGCAGCAATTCTTATGTTTTTCGGCCTTTCCAGTTTGTGGGCAATAGCTATGCAGAAGAAGCAAGCCACCAAGCTTGAAAGTATAGTGCTCAGTGCAGTGAACAAGCATATAGAGATTCTAAAAGACGAGAACAAATCAGGAGGTTGAAATGGATTCAATTCGTGAAATGGTGAAGCCTATTTTGGCAGGCTGGTGCCCACAGGCGGAATTGATTCAAGAACATGAGAAGCTGGACGAAGGCATTCGTGCTCAATTGAATGTGTATTTGGATGATATCTCTGAGGAAGAGCTGGAGAAGGTGAAGGACAGCATCGAAAAGGCGCTTCAGGACTGCGGTCATGCTCCTGTATCCTATGACGAGCTGATGAAGGCTGCTGGCATCAAGCCTATTTTGGGAGAAGCAGAAGAGCCTGAGGCGAAGGAAGAAGCAGAGCGCACACCTTCTGAAACTCCTCCGGTGTCGGGGACAGTTGAGCGTGCACTTATAAATCTTTGCTCGGAGCTAATCCAAGAAAACTGGACTGGTGCTTCGGAACACGACAAAGAGATCGCTGCTCAGAGTTGTCACGTTTCGCGTGCTAAGTGGTTGGCCCCGGAATCGACCATGAATTATCTGGTCGAGACAGAATACATCTCAGATGAACACGAGGAGCCTCAGAAGTATTGGTGGGATATTCAGGTGAAGATGCCTGGAGGTGAGTATTCAGTTGAAGAACCACCCGCCGCTGACGAGAGTCTTCAGATCACACAGCGAAAGGGTTAAAGCCCGTTGAGGAGCAATGAGAGATTATATCTCCGAATACGGAGAGTAAGAAGTGCGACTTCGAGAGATTACTATCATGATTGAAGCCGGTGCTTTGGAGGAAAGCATCCAGCAATTGATTAAGGATTTGCGCGCCACGCAACACGGCGATCGCACCAATCCTGCATACGACATTCTCCAAGATTACCACATGGAAGGTGGTGTCTGGAAGCACACCAAGCTAGCCCTCGACGCCCTTCCGAAAGCAGCAAAAGCACTTGCTGACTATTTGGATGATCCTAAGTACACAGAGATCTATGATGAGTTCAAGCATCACCTGCGTGCTGCTGCGTTTTTTCACGACATCGGCAAGATCGCTACACAGGAGCCTTCCAAGAGACGTCCTGGATCATACTCTTTCCCAGGACATGCTGAGGAAGATCTGATCAATGATCTTCTGGATGAGTATGATATTGAAACCAATCAGCTTGTGGCTGAACTGGTAGCCCATCATCATGATGTTCCTTCTGATTTGGCTGAACTGGTGGGTGACTGGGATGAGGCTCAACTTATCATGTTAATGATCCTAAAGGTGGCTGACAACATGGCGGTTGGTCCTCGAGGTGTGGGCGATGCTATCAAGCATGTGCATCCTTTCCTAGTAGCTCTCCAGGACCAGGAAGAATACGGCCCGCCTCTTCAGGATCAGTGGAGCATCGAAAACATCGAGTGGGCAGAAGGTAGCGAACTTGGTTTCATGGAACCTGAGCAGGAGATAGTTGGTCCCCATGTGGCCGGTGAGATCGGCGGGGAAGAAGGGGAAGAAGAGGTTATAGGATTGGAAACCTCTGGGGAGCGAGAGCTGGTATCTTACATAAGCTCGCCGGTATATGAAGGCGATTTCACCGGATCTGTCAGAGCTATGGTTGGTAAGAATCCGGAACCAGTGGAAGATTTTCTTAGGCATGATGTGATGAGCTTCCTGAAAGCCGAACCGAATGCACCTGAAGAGGGGCAGTGGGTTGACTTTGAGGAGGAGGTTGATCTTGAGGTTCTTCCCAAGAAATCTTTTGAACTAACATCGGAAACAGCAGACGCAATCGAGTTTCCGATCTATGTGAAAGTAAGCTGGGGCTAAAGCCCAAGAGGAGACATCATCAGTGGAGAAGTACAAACTCTTAGTGACGGGTTGTGGAAGAAGCGGAACAAGTTTTATTTGCAGTGTGTTGGCGCAATGCAAACAACCACTTGACCTTGGCCATGAAAGCTGGATAGGCAAGGACGGGATTGCTTCGTGGTTGTTGGCATTTGACAAGAAGCCTCCTCGCGGACCCCAGAATGTAACTTATAGAGATTTTGATATTGTCTTTCACCAAGTTCGACATCCCTTAGGAGTAATCTCTTCTCTTCACACTGCTGGACAGGAATCATGGGAGTTCTTTAAAGAGTGTGTTCCTGAATTAAAAGCGCATTCTTGGCCCTATATGCGCCGCCAAAAGGTTCATCCACAAGATGCTGATACACACCTCCTTGCTTGTGCTAAATGTTGGTATTACTGGAATCTGCAAGCGGAAAAGATAGCGCAGTGGACGTATCAGGTAGAAAAACTGCCTGAGGTGTTTGAACAGTTTTGCCACAACGTCGGAATTCCATACGATGCAGATGTTTTCTGCAAGAAGCTGAAGACAGACTCTCGCAAAACCCGAAGGGACTACGTTCAGATTTGCTGGTCTGATATTCAAGAATTGAGCCCAAAACTATGTAAGAAAATACAACAGCTTGCAAGGAGATACGGGTATGAGCAGTAGGTTAAACATTATCATTTTTAGCAAGAATCGGCCTTGCCAGCTTGATGCATTGCTGAGATCTATTCAGAAACACATTAAGATACCTTTTAGTATATCAGTTTTGTGCAAGGTGGAAGCGCCTTTTGTGGAAGGCTATCGCATTCTTTCACAACGACCCCAGGGCAAATCTGTAAACTGGTGCTACGAGAACGATTTTTCATCGCAGACCAAGAAGCTAGTAGCACAATGCGATCCCGGTTCGTTCGTTATGTTTTTGGTGGATGACATCATCTTCAAGAAATCGCTTAGGAATGACAAGACCTTCAAGCAGTTTGGTTGTGATAAGGGAGTTGCAACTTTGTCCCTCCGGTTGGGCAAAGACATTACAGCAGATGCTAAGAAAGCAGGAAAGAAGATACCGGGTACTCGATGGGATCCAAAGGCTGTGGGGATAAAAGGTTGGAATTACCCAATGTCGGTTGATGGTAACATCTTTCGCGCTAAAGATCTACAAGGATATGTTCATGGTTTGACCTTTCACAATCCTAATTCATTCGAGTCGGCTATGTCTGTGAATCCTTTGAAAGGTGACATGATGTGTTACCCCAGCTCTCGCCTTGTGAATCTTGCTATAAACAAAGTACAGACGGAAGTCCTTAAGAATGCCTGTGGCGACATAGATCAATGGTTTCTCAACGAGCAATGGAGAAAGGGGTTTCAGATTAAACTAGAGCCTATTGAGAAGCTGAAACACACTGAGCGCCATGTGATTATTGATTCGCTTGCGTTTGAGAAGCAGTTTGGGGAACCTCCTGAGCATGTTCCTCTGGAATTGCTTGATCGATATACCGTGAAGGGCACCATCCGCGTGATAGATAACTATCGTTATGGTGTTAGCTCTAAACCACAGGTGTTTCGTACAGAACAAGTGGAAGAATATATAAAACTGGTGCAGGCTCGCCAAGGTAACTACTACAAACGGGCGGATTCTCGTCTGTACGAAGCGTTGAGTACTTACTCCATCAAAGGGAAGTCTGTAGGAGTGGTTGGTTCAATGAAGCCATGGTATGAAACCGTTTGTCTCTGCTATGGAGCTGTACCTATCACGGTAGAGTACAACACAATCGTGAATGAAGCGAATCGATGGAAGGTAATGACGGTCGATGAGTACAGGAAAAATCCTGTTGAGTTTGACGCAGTAATCTCCATTTCGTCTCTTGAACATGATGGGCTTGGAAGGTATGGTGATCCTCTAAATCCAGAAGGGGACCTTGACGCTATGCATGATTTGAAAAGCATGGTAGTGAAGAACGGGCTTTTGTTCTTGTCGGTGCCTGTGGGGCTTGACACGTTGGTATGGAATTCTCATCGTGTGTACGGCGCTATCCGTTTGCCTATGCTGATGAAAGGGTGGAAGGTCTTGGCATACTACGGGTATTGTAAACGAGATCTAAAGAAGGATTGTGGGCGCAAAGCCAATCATCAACCTGTATTTGTTTTGCAAAACATATGATTCATTGTATTGGTGATAGTCATGTGGGTCTGTTTGCTGGCACAGACAAAGGTGTAAAGCATTGGCCTAGCAAGAAGTCACCAAACATTCTTCCATGGTTTCGAGCATACAGATTGGGGGGATGTTTGGCTTACAAGATCTGTGAGCCCAATACTCGCACAAGCGGCCATCGCCGTTTGATGCAGGTTCTTGATGAGATTCCTGACAAGCGAGTTCTGCTTAGTTTCGGGGAGATAGATTGTCGGTTGCATCTTTTGAAGCAGGTTAAGATTCAGAACCGACCTATCAAAGAACTTGTTTATGAATGTGTTAAACGGTACATTTCTTTGATAGTAAAGGTTCAAAACATGGGGTTTGAAACAATGGTATGGAATGCGCCTGCAACACATCGAGACGATTTTGTTCCTGACCCGAACAACCCTTCCGACGGTTCTTGTGTTGAGAGGAATGTGATTACAAAGAAGTTCAATGATGCCCTCCGAAAGCTTCTCCCTGGAAATGTCCCTTTTATTTGCGTGTTTGACAAACTCCTTCTTTCAGATGGGACTACAAACATGTATTACTACTATGATGGTACCCATCTTTCGCAGAAAGTGATGCCTTTTGTATTGGAAGAGTTTGCTAGGCAAGGTGTTGTGCTATGATGGCATTCGATATTGGTGCTAATGTCGGGAAATTGACAGCTGAACTTTTGCGAGACTTCGATAAGGTGATCTGTGTAGAAGCAAATTCCGGCCTTATCAACAAGCTGCGCCGTCGCTTTGAATGGGCCGATGTGACTGTTGTTCACGCTGCCGCAGCTGAGAAGGAAGGCGGGCATATTCCTTTCTATGTAAGCAATGAACATACGCTTTCTACCGCATCGGTCGAGTGGATTACCAAATCTCGTTTTGCTGCTTCGTCTCGTTGGGACCGCCCGGTTGAGGTACCAACAACTTCACTGAATTACTTGATGCGCATTTTTGGTGTGCCTGATTTCATAAAGGTAGATGTCGAAGGCTTCGAGCTGACTGTGTTTAAAGGATTGTCAAAGCCTGTCCCAAAATTATGCTTTGAATGGGCAGAAGAGCTGTTTTCTTCGACCGTTAAGTGTGTTAAGCGTCTACAGGAGATTGGCTACACGCAGTTCGGTCTGACCCATGGTGAGTACCAGAGGGACCAGCTAAATTCAGTTGAGTATGCTCGATGGGAACGGCTCATCTTTGACACAAGTTTGCGGAAACGTTATGGAATGATCTGGGCCAAAGTCTGATGTTGTACACAGTTCAAATTCCGCTAAGAACCAGCCAAGCTCGTTACCAGATGTGTGTCGGTATCCTTGAGCAGCAGACCTTCAAGGACTTCGAGTTAATAGTGGCTGATGATTGCACCGACCAGGAACCTCTCAAACCAATAAAAACGAGCTTTCCACATCGTTTGGTAAGGATGGGTCCACGTTCTCCCGGATGGGCCTATTCGCTTGGCAGAAATGTGTGCATCGACTTCGCCAGTCCCGAGGCACAATATTTGGTGTATGTAGACGGTGACTGGCTGCTCCATCCGAATGCTCTGCAAGACACTCGTCCTTTCCTGAACATGCATACAAACATCCATGGATGGAAAAAGTATATCAATGAGGAAGGAGTGGTTACGAGAGAACGCTGGTATGCAGAGCAGCAGATCTTGCCTTTTGATCTTGTGCTTGCTTCTGGTGGATTCGATGAAGTCTACTTCCCGTGGTACGGACATTCAGTCAAAGATCTGTGGCGTCGGATGAACCGAATACGTAAGATGGAAGATCAAAATGTAGCTGAGTTTTCGGCTGATTGTATTGGTACAGATATTCGATTCCAACGAGACGACAAGGTGAATGCTCTGCTAACAAAGCGGCTGGCGAAAATGGGAACCAAGCAGCCCATCCTTCGACGAACAGTACCGGCTGAACTGGTGTATGAATACGGGTACTAAGGAGATATCATGCTCTACTCCATACAAATACCTATTAGAGGCCCACAGGTCATATACGATCGACAGATCGACGCCTTGTCGAGGCAAACTTGTCAAGATTTCGAGGTTATCGTCTGCGATGATTGTGCGAAGAAATTTCCTTGTTTGAAACCCCAACCCTCCTTGTTTCCTCAGAAGATGGTCAGAATCGTTGATCGAATAGATGGATGGGGCTATCCCATTGCACGCAATGCTGCTCTGGATAACTGCTCGAAGAAAGCCAAGTACATGGTTCGTCTTGATGGTGATTGGGTTCTTCGAAACACTGTTTTGGAAGACATTCTTCCTTTGTTGTCGACCCATACTCTTCTGGAAGGGTTCAAGCTCGGAAGTAACGGGAAGCTAAAGGAATTCGCTCCTTTCTCTGTTATGCCTCTTGATGCTGTGTTTTCTTGCGGAGGGTGGGAGGAGGCTTTCTTTCCGTGGTATAGTGACTGGGAAGACTTCAAGCGCCGCCTGCTTTTGGTCAGAGAATTCGAGATTAAGAGTACTGAATTGCTCTTTGCTGATGACACAGGCGAAGCTGATATGACGACTGTTCGGGATCGTTCCCATACACGAAAGTTGGCCAAGTTCTTTGCGCGGCAAGGTACCACGGTTCCTCTCATGCGAGATCTGTTTGAGAACGAAGTTGTTTTCAAGTGTGGCTACAAAAAGAAAAGAAGCAAAAATGAGAATTGTGACCAGTTTTAGTGGACGTCTTTATTATACTACTGGTAAGGATGCTTTGAAGACTATGGCCACCCAGAGTGGTGCTGACTTGCCTGTTATCGCGTACCATGAGAACAGCTGGGAAGGCACTAATCCGATGAGTGGTCGAACTGTGTGTGAGGTTGACAAACTGGATGGTGTCACCTATCTGGATCTGTTTGAGTGTGTGCCTGATTTGAGAAAGGTGGTGGCGTACCCTGAGTGGGAACGAGGGAAGACCTACCTGAACAAGAATACCCCTTTTTTCCTTCGAAAGACAGCGGCAATGTGGCATGCCGTCACTGACAATCCTGCAGACATGTATCTCTGGCTTGATTGTGATTGTTACATGAAGAAGCCTTTCAATCGCCGCCTGCTTGAGTTCGCTGAGAATTATGACATTTGCTATCTAGACAGGCAACGCATCTCCACTGATACAGGTGTGATTTTCTTTAACACCAAGAAGAATCCCAGGCTTATTGACTTTATCAAAGAGTGGTACTATCTCTATCTCAACAAAGGTATCTTCAAGATTAAGGGATATGAATCTTGGGCCGATACTGACGCCTTTGACTTTCTCAGAAGGAAGTACCGAAATCTTTTCACCTTTGGTCAGCTTCAGTCAGGCGAAGGCAGGCGACTATGGTTCCAGCCACGGGAATGGGCGGCTTCTTCTAAGCGACATCCGTGGTCAATAGAGGAGGGGTGGGAGTATATCCTTCACCTCAAACATCCTCTTAAGAAAATCAGGAAGCCTGTGAAGAGTTCTCGCCCTAACATTACTCAGAATCGAGGGCACATCTATGTGGCTTTCGGCAAAGAGTACGACAAAGTGGCGGTGCATTCAGTAGCTTTCCTGCGAAGGGTTTCAAACCTGCCTGTGCATGTGGTGACCAACATACCCATGTCAGATCGGCATCCTTCTTGGAACAAGCTGAGTAATGTGACGTTTTCCTACTGGCCGATGCAAGACGCGGATAACAGAGTGCCAAAGACCCTGCTATGCCAGTATTCACCATTTCAGGAAACTCTCTATACCGATGTGGACAGCTTGATACACTCCCCTAAGTTCATGGAAGTATTCGGCCTGCTTGAACAGAACGATATCCTGCTACCGATCTGGCGTCACAACATCTATGAGAACCAGCTTCCTATCGAATCAAGGCCGCTTTTCTCAAAGTTTCTTCGGCAATTTCCTCGTCCTGGTTTTCATCCGAAGCAGCCCCTTACCATATACGGGGGCGGTACTTGCGTCTTCAAAAAGAACGAGCAAGTTGAAAGGTTTTTCTTGATGTACAATGAGTACTGGAACCGCACAGGCAGAGGAAGAGACATGCCTGCCCTTGCCATCACCGTAGCTACCTGCGCTGACAAACTAAGCATCGGTTTGCTGTCTAATGACTACAACCGCCATAATAGCAAGATCATTCAGTCGGTCCACGGTAAGGCCAGATCAAAACATCTCCCTTCTTATGTAGCTTTTCGGCCGAATGCGCAAACCAATCAATGGGAACACCAGAGGAAGAATGGCTCATGGGTATGAAAGGGCACATCTATGTGGCTTTCGGCAAAGGATATGATGAACAAGCTGCTCATTCGGCCTTGGCAGCTCGTCGTTTTTCCACCCTCCCAATATGTGTTTTGACGAACCGGAGAAGCGGTAAGCGATCTAAGGTCTGGGACAAAGTTTCGAATGTGTCCTTTCTTGAATTTGATCTGACTGACAATGAGAATCGGGCTGTCAAAACTCGGATCGATGAGTATAGTCCTTACGATGAGACGCTATACACCGACACAGACACAGTCATCCAGTCACCTCGATTCATACAGGGCTTCGACGCTCTACAGGATGCTCATGTGGCTTTCTCAATAGACCGTGTGTTCCGTCCTGGCCGAAAAGTTCTCAGGCTGTACCAGCAGGCAATGAACATGTTCAAGGTAGATCTGCCGATGGTTGTGTATCAGGGCGGGGTGTGTTTCTTTCAGAAGTGCCAGCCTACTACGGAGTTTTTTACTTTGTGGAACGCTTATTGGCAGCAGTTCGGAAGAGGCAGAGAAATGATGTGCTTGGCATGTGCTGCCAAGAATGTGATTGGAGTTGCAATCGGCATACTTTCCAGGGAGTTTGGGCACCCTCATAGTACTATCATTCAGCATTTCCACAGTGCTTCCGCTCCACACACTGATCTCATTCCGAAGATCAAGAAGAACAAACCTTTTGACAAGGTGTACGGTCGTAGAAAATGGGATTGGGTGGACTGATGCGGTTTCTCATCATTTCTCGACAACGCGCTGGTTCGCACATGTTGTCTTCAATGCTTGACTCTCATCCTGATCTGACTTGCTTCGGTGAGGCAGAAAATGTGGCTTGGCTGGACAGGTTGCATGAAGGCCAAGGCGCTATGATCAAGTACAACCGTGTTGAAGATCGGGAGAAGCTGGGGCAGTTCCGTTTGATACATTTGGTGAGGAAAGATTTGTTGGAGCTTACTATCTCCAACTACCTTCTGAAATGCACCACTAAACTAGGAAGCAGTGTGCCGTTTCATAAAGTGCATACAGACTCAGACGACTTGCTGATATGGGGCGAAACCATGGAAGGTGATGCGTGCTGGGACAAGGATTTTACACCTGCTGTTTTGCAAGAGGACCGCACGAAGAACAGGTACAGGTACACAACCGACAAGCAGACCGGCTTTCCGATTGATCTCCTGAGCGCTGGTTCACTCGGAAAGGTGATGGGTCGCCTGTGTGAGGAAGTGCTTTCGTGGCATGATTTTCTCAAAGACAGGGCGCTCACTGTTTTCTATGAGGACATTGTTGGCTCGTCTCGAGAGACCACAACAATGCCTGAGGATATTTCTCGCAGGATCTGCAGACATCTGGGTGTGCCCCAGCACACCATGACAACGTCTTTTAAGAAGGTGAACAAGTTTGATCGACACTCTCTTCCAAAGAAGGTTCGTCATTTAAAATCGCAGTTGCGTGATATGTATGTAAACACCTTGTTAACATGACGAGAGGCCATCTATACATAGCGTTTGGAATTGAGTACGACAAGGCCACCGCCTTTTCAGTAGCAACCCTGAGGAAGCATTCTACCTTGCCTGTCTGTGTTCTGACGAATGTCAAGAAACGACACCCCAAGTGGAAGGAATGCGACAACGTCAAGTTTGTGTTTATGGAGAGTGCAGATCGTGACAACAGGGATGTCAAGACTCGAATGGTCAACTTCACCCCTTACGACGAATCGTTGTACACTGATTCAGACACACTCATTCTGTCCAACAAGTTTGCACTGGCATTCGATGTTCTCAAGAACTGTGACATAGCATTCCCTTACTACCCCGGAAAGCAAAGTGCACAGCGGCTGGCCACACCTATCTATCGGGAAGCGCTGGCTAAGTTCAAAGTGAAAGACATACCACTTGTGTACCAAGGGGGTGTTTGCGTCTTTCGCAGAAATGACGCAGTCAAGAAGTTCTTTGCTCTGTGGAATGAGTATTGGAAGGTGGACAGGTTCAGAGATATGCCTCCACTGGTAGCGGCTGTTCACAATGTTCATGGTGTGGCGATAGGCTTGCTGTCCCAGAATTATGGATTTCCTCATAGCGATATTATTCAGCACTTCTATGGTTGGCGCCCTCCTAAGACCGGCGCCTTGCCACAGTTTGTCAAGGACGCCGCAAATGAAACCAGTCGACGCTGGGAACCCCGGAGATGTTTTCGATGAAAGAGCTAGACCTACTGATCGTTATCAGATGCCACGTGGACCCGATGTTGGTAGTTGATACCTATCATGCAGCACAGTACAATACTGGCCCCGAAACTGATGTGGTGTTTGCAGTTGATGGCGACACACCAAAGTTTTCTCGAAAGATGCTGGATCTTTTCGGGAAAGAGCGAGTGTATATTGCTAGCCACAGATGGGGATGGGGCGCAGGCTTGTTCAGTTTGCTACTGGAATCCTACCTGTACTTTCGTGAAATCTATCGGTTTAACCATTTTCAATCTATCGACTACGATACACTTTACATTGCTCCTGAAGCTGATCGTATGCTACTTGATAGGATCACTAGTTCCAAGATAGGGTTGTTGGGTTGCCACCGTCCTTCAAACTCCCATTGGAAGAAGGTCTACGAGAAGAATGCAGAGCGATTTGTGGAGGTATTCGGTCACCCCGGACGTGCCTACACGCATGGCGAAGGGGTTCAAGGCGGATACATGACCCTAACTTCCTCGCTTCTCCAGAACATGGCTACTCGCAAAATGTTTCGGCCCCCTTACACAGTGGCCAGCTCATACACTTCGATTGCCGATGACCATCTTCTGCCGATTTTTGTGAGAATGTGCAACAAAGAGGTTGTGGATGTATCTGACTTTGCTCGGTGCTTCTGGAAGGCTCGTGAGGATCCGCGAGGTTTGGAAGAGAAAGGCTATAAGGTCTTTCATCCTACCAAGCTGAATCCTCATAACAAGAGTAGGTCAACAGAAGTGGAGATGCGTAACTACTTTCGAAAACTTCGTGGTTGCTCCGATATGCTCAAATGAAGACCCTTATACACATCACAGGCAAAAAGCTAACGCTCAAGTTTTCTCCTGAGGGTGCGCTTTCCAGTGCACGGTTAGATGGTAAGAGTGTGACAGATGAGCTAATGTATGTGAAGAAGGCCAACTCCACTGAATCTCTGTCAGTGTTTGGGTTTGGTGAAAGGTGGGAACCCGGGTTGGTTGGTTGCTTCAAACGCCTTGAGGCCATACTGGAACCTATGAACTTTTCCATCCTTAAGGTCGACAAAGTGCGGCAGGATGTGTATGAGATTTTCTTGTGTTCTTCCAAAGACACAGCATTCGTCAACCGAACAGCTCTCATGAGTCTGCATTACAATCACCGAGAAGACAAGTTCGTTGCAGTTGTAAAAACATACTAAGGAGGTACGATATGTATACAGTTCGAAAGAAGTTCACAGTAGAAATGTCTCACCAGCTTGAAAGAGCATACAGCAGTTGTTGCACTGATTGTATACATGGCCACTCGTATACAATCGAGTTGTTTTTCACTGCCTCAGTGCTTGACGAAAACGGTATGGTGATTGATTTTGGAGAGGTGAAGGAAGTCTGTAAACCCGTCATTGATCAGTTTGATCATGCATTGGTTCTTCCTAAGAGTCTTGCTGAGAAATATGGGCCTCACATGGCTGCTCTAAGCAAAAAACTGATTATTGTTGATGCGAACCCGACTGCTGAGTGGATGGCCTTTCATTTGTACACCGTTATCTGCCAGGCGCTTCCTGAGCTGTTCAAGGTGCGAGTTCACGAAACAGTCACTGGTTGGGCTGAGTGGTTTGAAGACAAAAAAGACCAGATATGAATCACCTTCGTATTTACAGTGATATCATAGCAAATGCACTCCAAAGACCTTTGATACAAGGATATTCAGAGGTACATCACATAGTCCCTACTTGTATGGGAGGTGACGATATAGATAGCAACAAAGTTGTGCTTACCGGGAGGGAACACTATTTGTGCCATTGGTTGCTGTATAAGATTCACGGAGGGAAGCTAGTTTATGCTTGGTATATGATGACGTACAACCCTTTTGGCAAAAGGTATACCTCTCACTCTTTTCAGTATGCTCGAGAGATGCATGCAAAGGAAATAGGAAAAATAGTGAGCAAAGCATTAACCGGTAGAAAACTACCAGAAGAAACGAAAAGAAAAGTGTCAAAAGCTCTAAAAGGCAGAAAAGGACAACCTCGTTCTGCAAAAACAAGAAGGAAGATATCTGCTGCTTTGAAAGGAAAACCTGGCCACTCTCAAAGCATAGAATCAAGAAGAAAAATATCATTGGCGCAAAAAGGAAGGAAGATGTCGGAAGCAGAGGTGGCAAAGATGATAGCTGCAGTAACGGGCGTCAGAAAAGCCCCCAGAACACAGAAACATTGTTTGCATTTGAGCATATCCCGGAAAAATTCACCTGTTGTTGTGTGTCCTTACTGCAACAAAACAGGTCAAAAGTCAGTTATGACTAGATGGCATTTTGAGAATTGTAAATTGGCGAAGGGCAGTTGATGGCCTTTCCTCTCTTCAAAATCACTGGCAGAGTACAACAGGATCATATTCTCTACGGTGAAGATGCTATGAACCTGGGTGACCTGGGAAACAGCCTTGACCCACGAGTGGTTCATTACTGCAAGATTCTGGAAGCCCACAAGAAAGAGTGCCCTATCTGTTCATGGCCCAGGTTTTATCCCAAGTGGCGAAAGTTTTGTCAGTTGTGTATTCGAGTGTTCAAAAGAAAGGTATTCTGATGGGTGTAAAAGCGAAACGACGGCATGCTCGAAAGATGATCCTAAAAGTTCTCGAATCGAAAATTCCTGAATTGAAAAACGAGATCATCAAACAGATCAACAATTATCCCTTCTGGACTCGGGTTCACTTTGCTTGGAAGGTGGTTTTAGGCAAAATTTAGGCGGTTTAACGGAACAGGTCCGTTTTTGATCTTGTAAGTAACCGTGGAGTGTATGTTAGAGAAGTTTAACATGCATATATAAAGACGGGCACCTAAGCGGATCCGAGAGGATCCGCTTATTTCTTATTCTCAATTCTAAACAATTCTTGAAAATAAAAAAGTAGTGTTGACTAGAAACTACATTTGTCATACCCTGGTGCTTAGTATAACTATTTTGACATTATGAGTCTTCCTACGGTACAGAAACCAGCCTCTTTGATGATCATTGATAATCTCACTCAGCGTATGATGGAGATGGAAGTCACTCCAGAAGACGCTTTGGATGAGCTAGTGTATCTTGATCCAGAAACTGAACTGGGCCGAGCCATGACCAAAGTCATGGTTGACATCGCAACGCTGAAGCTTCTGGATTACTACAAAGGCTACACTCGAGAAGCCAATGAGATCAAAATAGTACTTTCGTCAGAGGCACCAGTGGATAGCCTGAAAAAGCTGGTGTCACAGATTGAGCAGGATGTCGAGGCTGTACCAGTGGGTTCTGATGAATCTACTCCATTGATCAACGCCGAACTGATGAAGTCCAACATGAGTGACAAGGATTTCGAGTGGATTCTGAAGCTGATGATATTCACTGAAGAGCCCGACGAGTTCGGCGATGTACCAGTTCAGATTAATATGGACGGCGAGATTTCAGTTGAAGATGATGAAGAAGCACCTGTTCCTGGTGAGGAGGAAGAATGATGGAAAAGATCAAATGTGACTCTTGCGGGTATGAAACACCGCTCGAAGAGATGGATTTCCAACTCGACGAAGCAGCTACGATGACCTGCCCGGTTTGCAACTCCAAGATCGAAATCACTGCCAAACTGCTTGAGCCCGGCACTCCTGGTCCTGAAGCGGAAGAGCTTCCCCCTTCTCCTGAGGAGCTTCCGGGTGAGGAAGAGGAGGAAGAGGAGGAAGAGTTGCCTTCAGGCGAGGAAGAAATGATGTCTGGCGAAGAAGAGGTCGGGCAGATTACTCCTCGTGAAAGCGTTGAGGAACGGGTGGCCCAAGCTCTCAAGGACATTAAGGAAGGCAAGGACGACAGGGAAGTCATCAGTCGTCTTCTGAACCCGCCAATGAGGGTGCATTCGCCTGCGAAGCTGGAGATGGGTGTGCCCAACCGCTTTCCCAGTGGTTTTGTGGTAGGTTCTGGTGAGTCCTTCAAAAATGAGTATGATTATGGGATCTGCTTTTCTCTTGAAGGCTACGTTGAAATATACAAGGATGATAAGGTTGTGACCCAGTTCCATCCTGATGAGGTGCAACTAGATTTTGCGGATTCAAAGAAGCGACCTTCTTCAGATCTTCAGGAACGCAAGGTGATTGATGTTACTCCTTCACCAGCCCACTATCGTCACATGCTCAAGATCATCATGCAGAACTCTCGGAGCAAGGCTGATCGTGATTGGGCCAAGGAAGAATACGAGCGTGTGAAAGACGTCAAAATGTGGCGGACAAAGGACGAAGATCCGATGGCGAAGGATAAGATGCGTGAGTTTCCAGAGGAATCCAAGAAGCTCAACGAAAAAGAAGATGAGCTGAAGGATTGGAAGGGTGACTTTGCTACATTCAACGCAAAACTCTACGGTTGCGCCGAAGATCTGAACATTCCGATGGAAGAGTACGAGAAGGTCATCCAAGCACTGCAGGACAAAGACGCCATTGGTCTCACCAACGATAAGGTAGAGCTGGATCTCAAGAAGACGAAGGATGTTCTGGTAGACTATCTGAAAGGTCGCGGTGCTGAAGCGGAAGAGGTCGTTGCTGCTACAGACGGCATGACTGAGCCACCGCCTGAACCACAGGATCTCGGAAATGATGAGATGGGCGGAGAGCTTGGTAGTGAGGTTCCGCCGATTGAGAGCAAGGTCACAGAGCAGGAAGAGGGTTCCGACTCTGTTGATGATGATGTGGAGCAGGTTCTTCGTAAGTACTTTGCATGAATGAAAGAGACCATATCCGGAAGATTTTCGAGAGTTGTGAGCATGGTGATGATGCGTCTGTTCCGTCCCCGGTTCGGCTGATTGAAGCCGGCCCATCGCAAGAGCTGCCGATTCAGATTCAGGCTAAGGTGATCATGACTGGTGCTCTTCTTGAATCTTCTTTCAAGGAGAAAGCCACAGACGAACCCACAGAGGCGAAGAGTTTCACATTGAATCTTGACTGGGAGTCCATTAGCGAACAACTCAACAAGGCTGTGAGAGAAGTGGTGGAGGGCCATGCCGGTTGTTCAATATATGCTCAAGGCGGTGGCAATTACTATCTTGAATCCTGCTTTGTAAATGAGGAATTCAACCGTAGAAGTTGACTAGCAAAGGAGAAGAATCATGGCTGGTGAACGCGTCGAAAGAGATCAGATCGTCCTGAGAGACCCTACAGGCTGGGTAATGTCAGATGTCCCAATTCACTTTGCGGGAATGGCTGTGTTCATGCGTAACGACTCTAATAGTCCCGCTACTTTCAGAATTCACGAGAGTGAAAACGGTACTGTTTGGAGTTTGGTGTTGTTTTCAACACATAACGCGTCGGCATTAGCAAGTTTGACAATTGCTCCTTTAAGCTTCGCAGTAGCTTTGTTTACCTCTGCAGAGCAGTTTGTCAGGCTTTCACTGGCAGATGAGAACCAGGCGGGAGTGTACTGCTCATTGGTCCAGTACCCACCGAAGGGTCTGGAAGACCTGCCGGGGTATTGATCATGAACGACATCAGAGAGAACATCAAAGACATTCTGGTACCTGCAACCACTGAAGCAGAGAAACCGATTGACCCCGAAGAGCTGGCTGACAAGTTTGACCCGAGTGCTTTGGAAGCGGAGATTGCAAAACGCCTTGACTTCAAGCCTGCTGGTCTTGAAGTGCTCTTCAACACCGATGATAAGAAGGCTCGAGTTGAGATAACCAGTGATAACCTGGTTGATAAAGCAGGCATCATGGACCAGGTTTTCTCTGAGGTGGGAATTTACAACTTCGGTGGATCCGTAGGATATGATCCTGATGAAGGTACATATGCTTGGGTTCCTGTTCACATGAGTTGGGAACATGTTAGTGGCGGAAGCAACGGTGGGAAGATGTTTGATGCTTTTTACTTCTTCGACACTGGTCGATGGGAGTTCAGGGATCTGGAACGCTATGCTCCACCAGAGTAAACGGATTTGTGATTAAATGGAGGATGCAATGAAAGAAGCCAAAGAGAAAGAAGTAGTGGATCTGGAAGGCCGCACCAAGAAGGTGCTGGACAACATGGCCAAGTCCTTTGAAAGGATGAGGGACGAAGCCAACAGTCTGATGATGGGCCAGGACAAGTATTGGGCTCACATCATGAAGGGCGTGAAGGAAGAGGCTCAGATTACAGATCGTGATCTTCTTCTGGCCGGCATGCCGGCTCCTTTGGTGATGGAAGTTATCAGTCTGGAAGAGCAGCCTGCTACTAAGACGTCCACCTACAAAACAGTCTATCTCAAGAAGAAGGATGGGTCGCAGCAGTCGGTTCCTTTCGATAAAGCGGCAAAGGACATTACACCTTACTCCAAGGCTTTTGAAGGGAACGGCGTCAAAGCAATGGTGATGGGTGATCCCGACGCTATCCTGAAAGTGTTCCAGAAGCTGTATGGTGATGATATCGTTCAGTGGAGTGTGCCGGCGGAAGAGTCAGCGTTCTTGTTTCCATCTCTTCAAGCTGCCATTTTGACGGAGATGTACAATGTTGTGAAGTTTCAGAAGGAATCGGCACTCTTTGAGTTGAAGGAAGCCAAGCTTGTTGTCAAGGAGGACGCAGCCAAGAGAATGGCTGATGCCTTTGACAAGGAAGACAGGCAGGAGCTTCTGGACCTGTTCCCGAATGTGATTCCTGACTATCCGATGCAGTTGGTGCAGGAAACGAAGACAGTGCTTAACCTCTTGTCCAGTGATGAGATGGCTCGGCTGTTCCCAAACATCAATTCGGAGTATCTCGTCAATTTGAAGGAATCCGAACTGGAAGAGCTGGCGAATCAGATGGAGGTGGAAATGGCACGCGGGAATGCAGGACGCGGAAGTCGTGGCGCGTGTGGGGGGACTCGCAGACGCGACGGATCGGGAGGAGGCGTCGGGAACCGTGGGACCAAGCGGCAACCGAAGAAGAAAAAGAATGCGAAGAAAGGTAAGCCTGCGTGATTCCACCGCTTGATATCGGAGGAAACTACGTCATAGGGATTCGGAGGTACAGAGACCCATTTATTGTTTTTGTGCTTCCGAATCAGGATTCTTACGAACTAGATATACAGGAAGCAGAGACGTACATGAAGCTGTTGAAGGTACCGGTTGAGTGCAAGTTTCTGGATTACGTCTGGAACTTTCACGCTGGTAAGCTTACGTTGGACGATATGAGATTGGGACCATTGACAGTTGAACAGGCAGAGGCTTACATCAAGAGGCCTGATGCAGTAGCATTTTAGGAGTAACATGAACCAGCTTAGAGAAAGCATCAAGAAGATCTTGACACCAACGGTGAAGGAAGGTCTTCTATCTCCTCAAGAGGATAAGGGTACTGAAGAAGGCAGTCTTGAAAAAGCCCTTACTGGTGCTGAGCTGAAGAACTTCCCGAAAGCAATGAAGCGCCTCGGTAAGCGGTTCTCCACACCTGTAAGGTACAGGAAGGGTCACAAGCGCAAGCCAAGAAAGAAAAAAGGTGAAGCAGAAGAACAAGAAGCAAGGAGTGCACAATGAAGCTGACAGAAGCGAATGCACCGGATATTTTCATTCCTACCAAGAAGCCTCAGCTGGTAGAATCCGCTGACGGTTCGAGGTCGGCGCTGGTTTGCGAAGGGATCTTCAGTAAGATCAACGCTCGCAATGAGAACAACCGTCGGTATCCGATGACAGTGTTTCGGAAGAATCTGGCCGAAGGCTCTGCTTTTCGTAAGCGCATGCAGGCTCGTTCAGTGCTTGGTGAGTTGGAGCATCCAGAGAGTGGTAACACCCATCTGGAACGAGTTTCCCATCTTATTACAGATGCATGGATCGAGGAGTTGACTGAGCAGAAGATCAAGGACATGAACCTTGATTCTACTCTTGTCAAGCCGGGCACCTATGTGCTGGGTAAGTACGAAGTTCTCAACACCCCTCGAGGTGGCATTCTCAGGGCGCTGCACGAAGCCAACGTTAGGGTAGGTATTTCGTCTCGCGGTCGTGGCGATGTGCGAAATGTGGATGGTGTAGACGAAGTTTGCGATGACTACGAGTTGGATACTTGGGACACGGTTTATATGCCGAGTGTGGTGGAAGCCAACCCTTCTCCGAAGGTCGTTGAGCAGGCAGGTGGTCTTGGTTCGCAACTCCCTTCTGCGGCTCCGCAGGAGCAGGGAGGCGGAATTACCGGCATCGACTCAGACGTCACTCCTAATAATGCAGTTCCAGGCAACTGGAAGCCTGAAGCAGAAGAGATCGTCCGGGCATTGGAAGACACTATTGCGGCAGAGCAAGTTGACATTGTCAAGATGGTTGAGCTTCTGCCACGTGGCGTCAATCTGATTGATCAGCTGGCTTCGTTGGAAGACGAAGAAGCCATTAAGCTGAAGAGTCAGGCGTTGTCACTCATTCGTGTGCTTACTAATAAGATTACAGCTATTGAAACAGGCAAGATGCAGCCTGATAGTGGCGGTGAAGTTGGTGGTGGGGGCGGTGGCGAGAAGAAGCCTCCTAAGGAGAAAGAGGGCGGCGAGAAGAAGGAGAAAGAGAAAGAGGAGAAGCCCAAGAAGAAAGAGAAAGAGGAGAAGCTCAAGAAGAAAGAGGAGGAATCGGTTGAAGAGGGCACATTCACCGATCTCGCATCTTCTATCGCCAAGGAACGTCAAGGTGGGGAAGCGACTATGTTCAAGGGCGACATCGAAGCCGAATTGAACAAAGCAGGCCATGAACCGACAGACGTTATGGTGACTGAACTCGCCAACGAACTTCGAGCACAAGGGATGGCGGTTGACGCAGAGAAGTATGAGCATCTCGGCGAAGCCACCAAGGAGAAGATGGACATGATGGTCGACGGTTCTATCGTCTCCGTCAGCGCCAAGAATCTGCTGAAGCGCTTGAAAGAGCACTACGAGGATCTTGATGCAGAGTGCCCTTGTGCAGTGAAGGACTTCCTGGAGAAACAGGAAGACGATGTCCTCGTTCGAATCTGCTCGAAAGGGGGCCAAGGATACGTGGTTCGTTTGCTGGAGCCTAGCGTTGGCGAAAGTAACATATTCGTTAAGTATGGGGATGTCAAACCCGCTCAGACAGAGTCAACTGAAAAGGAGGAAGAGATGAACTTGAAGAAAATGTTGGAGGAACTCGTTAGGAAGAACGACGAACTCCAGAAGCAGTTGGAGGCGAAGGGCGAAGAAGGTGTACCGAAGATCAGGTACGAAGCTGCCAAGAAGCTCATCGGCCGGTTGGTTGAGAAGCTGAAGGACTCGAACAAAACAGCGGCTCACGAGTCGAAGCGCGTTGCGGCGGCTACCAAACTTCTTCACAAGCTCGTCAATGAGCGTAAGGGTAAGGAACCTGAGAAGGAAGTTACCACGGAAGGTAAGAAAGATAAAAGACCGGCAGTGACTGAAAGGAAAGAAACCAAATCCGAAGAGACGCCTGCTGCTGAAGAAGAGAAGAAGGAAAGCAAGGAGGAAAAGAAGGACGCTCCTTCTTCTTTGGACGAGGCGCTTGCGACGTCTGCGATGGACGTACGGAAGGAGCGTCAGGAACGTCTGATCGCAGCTCCGGAAAAGATAACGGAAGACAGCGCCGATCGTCGAAAGAGGATTCGCGGCAAGAAGCCTGCGACCGTGGTCGAAGCTAAGCCTCGCCCGACCAACGTGATGGAAGCGCTCAATAGGAAGCTGCAAGGTTAACAGAGTACAAGTAGAAAGGGTCGATATTCGTTCGGCCCTTTCTCTTTGTGTGAAAACAGTTGTGCTTCTAAACAAGAAAAAAGTATAACTATAACAGAACCGGATTTTTTGTGAAGCGCTGACGAAGGCTGTTAGCAATCCTTTCACAATATTCCTACCCCATAACCTGAGGTACATGTAATGAGAGGCGAAGAAGCCAAACATATGCTGGAAACACAACAGGCCAAGGGGTTGTTCCTGGCGGAACGCTGGTGCCAGTTCCCGGGTAAGTCCATTCGCGGATATGAAAAGAGCGATCAGGTCGACTTCCTGGGTGGCATTGAAGAGGACCATCAGCGCGCTGTAATGGCGCAGATGTATGAGAATACGTTCAAGTGGCTCAATGGGCTGGATGAATCGACCAGGACACTTCAGGTCGGTTCGTTCGAAAAGTTCGTGTTCCCCGTCCTCCGCGCCGTCATGGCCAACCTGGTAGCGGCCGACCTTGTTACAGTGAGTCCGCTGGACGCACCGACAGGGCTTGTGTTCTACTTTGACGTACTCTACGGATCCAACAAGGGCAACATTGCTCGCGGGACGAAGATGTACGACGTTCGTTCTGGTCCATCCCAGAGTTACCACTATACGGACGAAATTGTGGAACAAGAAAATGAGGGCACTGGCGATGGAGCCACAGCCCAGTTCACAGGCAACCTGGCTTACACACCTGTACGTCCAGGAACAGTCTTGATTACCGATGGTACTCTGCGTGTCACAGATGATGGTAATGGCAACCTCGTTGGCAACGTCAACGCTGGTGGCAACAACACCATTAGCTACGTCACAGGCGCCTTCGATGTTACCTTCTCGGCTAACATCGGCAATGGTGACGACGTCACGGCAACATACGAGTACAACAGTGAGGCCAATGCCGGCACGCCGGAAATCGACCTCCAACTGACATCGGCTCCGGTGACAGCTCGCACTCAGAAGCTGCGTGCGCGTTGGTCGCTGGAAGCGCAGCAGGACTTCCAGAGCTACCACGGCATTAGTGCTGAGGTGGAGCTGGTGGCTTTCATGGCGAATGAAATCGCCAAGGAGCTGAACTACAAGGTGATCCGTCACCTTCGTCAGGTGGCTTCTGCGGGCACAGTGACATGGGATCGCACTCCTCCGACGGGCGTTCCGTGGATCTGGCACAAAGAGTCCATCTATGATGCTCTCGTGCAGCAAAGCAATCTGATCTTCGACGCGACGCAGCGCGCCGTCGGTAACTGGATCGTCGCGGCCACTTCGGTCTGCAACGTTCTGGAAACCATTTCGAAGTTCAGTGGTTCCGCTGAAGGTACCACATCGCCTTCCGGTCTCGCGGGCGTCCGCAAGATTGGTAAGGTCGGTGATTTTGATCTGTACAAGGATCCTACCTATCCGGACGGGGAGTTCATCATGGGCCACAAGGGCTCGAGCTTCTTGGACACAGGGTATATCTATGCTCCTTATCTGCAGCTGTTCACAACCGGCACCATCACGCTGGATGACATGATCAGCCGTAAGGGGATGGGTATGCGCACCGGTCTCAAGGTGATCAACAGCAAGATGTACGGTACTGGTACTGTTGAGCAGACCGGTTTGCCGTTCAGCTGTGATCCTGCTTGTCCTGCGTAAGGATATCCTGCGATCATATCGAAAAGGAGCCACTTCGGTGGCTCCTTTTCTTTTTGGTTCAAATCAGTACTCACTACGTCCAGTATTTCCGTATAATACTGTGAGGAGGTTTTATGTGTATGTAAACTGTAGACACAGAAAAGGAGGAGATTATGAGCAAGTACAAATATCAAAACCTGAACCCCTTTCCGATTTGGCTTCCGGGCGAGCGTGGCGAGCAAGTCATGTTCCGACCTAATGAGTCAACAACCAAGAACTGGTTCTCTCGATTTGTTGGCCCTAAGCGGTTAGCCAGGGTACCAAACGACCCTCGAGCTGTCAGACGAACATCTGTGCCAGCTGTAACAGAGATTCCAGAGCCTGTCCTCACTACTCAACCACCAAAGGCACCCAGCTTCGCCAACAAGGAGACAGATGAATACACTGTCAGAGATGGGCTATATACTTGCAAGCTGTGCGGAACATTCGTAACCGGTAGCTCCAGTTCGATGCAGGCACACATTGCTAGCTTCCACAAGAAGCCAGTGAGGGTAGACAAGCCTGTACAGACAGACCCAGAAGAAAGGGTTGTGGTGAGCTCCAGGGAGAGCGCATCTGCTCAGGCGAAGCCAGAAGACTCTGAAGAAATTACGCGCACAGCAAGCGGCAAGCCGCCAGTCGAGCCTACACCTGAATCCCCAGCAAAGACACCCGAGAAGCCGCCTGATGCTCCGAAGCCTACAAAGGCTACGGGGAAGAAAGGCGAAGAGTGGTTTGCTTGCCCACATCCGGGTTGTGGCAAGGCATTCACCTCCAACAGAGGTCTTCAGATGCATATCACTCGGGTGCATGGACGAGACTAGATGGCAGATCCTGTTCAAACACTTCAAGAGCTTCGAGAATACATTCTTAGGAAACTGGGTGGATGCAACGTTAAGGTTGAGCTGAGTCCTCAACAAGTGGATGATGCCATCTATGATGCGCTTGACCAATTCAACCAGTACATGTGCAAGGCGGAGCCACGAGTTCTTGCAGAGCAGAGCGGGCAAGTCACAATTGAGCTCCTTGAGGGTGACCGAGGTGTGATAGCGGTGAAACTTCTGTATCCTGAGCAGTACAGAGAATACGCACAGATGAACATCTTCGAGATAATGTATCGAATGGTGTTCCCCCGGTTGCCTCTAGGAGAGTGGTACGAGCTAAAGATGTTCTATGAGATGTACCAGAAGGTCAGGGGTACTGATCCTGATTGGTATGAGGATGAAGCCACCAAGAATGTTTATGTCGACTGCTGGAGTGGTCCGTATGACATCTTTTATATTGTAGCAAGGGATCTTCGCGTGGAAGAGATTTCCCATCTCAAAGCTGCTTACAGTCGGATGTTCAAGAAGCTGGCGTTAGCCGAAGCCAAGATTACTCTTTCCTACATTCGTGGGAAGTACGGAGCGTCCATTCCTGTTCCTGGCGGTACACTTACTACCGATGCAGCTGAGCTGAAAGGTGATGGGTTGCAGGAGAGGGTGGAAGTCATTGAGAAACTTGAACAGATTGGGCGGTACCAGATTTCGCCAGTCATGTGGGGGTAAGTGATGGTTAGTTCACTCAAACAAGCAAACAAAGTAGTTCACAAAGTCGAAGATCAGTGGCATTATGATACAATGACAAAGTACGGTTTTGTGCCACTTGACAAGACCGGTACAGGCCTTGTGAGAAGGTACAGATATGTTCATCCAGACACAAACCATAGCATTGAGGTATCAACTGGTTACAGCGCGGATCACTGGACAGACAAAACAACCGGGGCACATGGTTACTGGTCAGCTTTGGAGCCTCATTTACAGAAAATAACTCAAGGAAAAGAGACAGTGAAAGACGCTATCGAACAAACCATCGACATGTTGGAAGAAACTGGCGATTCATGGCCACCTTCGCTTTCACAAATGTCAAAGATTCGTGAAATTGAGACAGGTGTTGAAGGTGTTGTGGGGAAACCTTCTTATGGTTCAGCCTTTTACGGTTCTGGAAGAACAATGAAGTTTCAGTTTCCCACAAAAGAAGCAGCACAGAAAGCTGAAAAGGACGTAAAAAGGTACCTCAATAATCAAGCGGTGGTCGACAAAGGAAAAACAGATGTAGTAGCGTACACTGATGATAATCCTTATATCGATGCGGACGCTTCTCAGGAGTACCTATCTGTAGTTTTCGCAATCACAGTCAATGAAGAAGCAGACCCTATCGAACAAGCCATTGACATGTTGGTTGAAGTGGAGGCCAAAGACCTTGCTTACGATGAAGGTTTTGTTGAATGGTGGATGGCGAAGATGAACAAGCTGTCTCCTGAAGAGCGAGAGGAGCGGATTGGCGATATAGAAGAGATAGACTATGGGATAGCGCAGAACTGGATTCACAATCTGCTTGACGATGAAGCGCTTGCTTCAGAGTGGCGAAGTTACAAGCGCTGGAAACGGCGCCAAAGATGACCTTCACCAATGACACAGTTGATCCACGCCATGCAGACTACCTCGGCTGTGAGATCCTGGATCGTCTGAACGACGAGCTGGACAAGACAGAAGAGGGTTGGCCGCTCAACACCAATCTGCCTTCACCTGAAGAGATCAAGTACGTCTACGATATGCTGGAAGGCTACTCCCGGCAGTTCTTTCCTATCATGCCTTACAAGCACCTGCTTACCACTGTAAAGGAGATTGATGAGGTGCACGGTGAGCTAGCCGATGTGCAAAGGCGTTGGGGTGATATCATTCATCTCAGAGCATTCGCAATTCCGACGCAGCCAACCCAGCCGCAAACCAGTTTCGGAATAGAGGAAGTCAGGGAAGTGACTCTGTTGGTGACTGTCCCTGATCTTATCACAGCAGGCCTGGCCATTCAGGATCCTGACAACTTCGACATCACACTCATCGGCCGGCTAGGTGATCGTTTCTACTACCACAACAGAGAGTACGAAGTAACTACGTATGTCCCCGCAGCCTGGTGGGCCAACACTGATGTTCCAATCTACTACCAACTGAAGTCGCAACTCCATCGTGCCAGCTCAGTTGACGAGTTCGGCAACACTCCTTGAAGGTTGCAATGTTAACAGATCAAGCAATTCAGTTTCTTCTTGAATTCGCCAAGGATGTAAGAGCTAAGTTCCTAAAACAAGGCGCTTCAGAAGAAGAAGTCGATTCCTATCTTTCCAGGTTTCAAGAGCTTCGTGATAAGAGAATATTAAAAGGCGAACAACGTGACATAGGTCAGTACAAAACCTTTGGTGACTTGAAACAAGTTGTGGATAAAGCTTCAAAAGTAGTCACCAAAAGGCAAAAGAAGAAGAAAGCCAAGGCGAAAGGTGCACAGGTTGTTCATTCCGACAACAATGTTACTGTATATCATATTACTTCAAAACCCGCTGCTTGCTTCTATGGCGCTGGTACTAAGTGGTGCATTTCAGCAACACACGGCCGCAACATGTTCAAACCTTACCAGGAACAAGGTATTAGTTTCTACTTCATCATTTCTAAGAATCGAAGCGCTGAAGATCCTCTTCATAAAGTAGCAGTTGCAGTGTATCCTGGTGAGGAGGCAATAGAAGTGTACAATGCTAAGGATAACTTAGTATCTGTTTCTGTTCTTAAGGAACTTGGTGTTAGCGAATTGGATATATTCAAGAAGTACACTACTGTTGATTTAACTACAAAAGAAGGTTTTTTGGAATGGTTGGGCAAGCAAAATGTTGGGGAAATGGATGTTGATGGTAAAGTGAACATCCATGGTGATCTTGATTTATCACACAAAGGCCTCATTAAGTTCCCTGTTGAGTTTGGCAAAGTAACAGGTAGCTTCTACTGCGGCAACAACCAACTAACTTCACTCCAAGGTGCACCTACCGAGGTAGGTGATTATTTCGACTGCTCCTACAACCAACTAACCTCGCTCCAAGGTGCACCCGCCGAGGTAGGTGGTAGCTTCTCCTGCGGCCACAACCAACTAACTTCACTCCAAGGTGCACCTACCGAGGTGGGTGGTTACTTTAGCTGCGCTTACAACCAACTAACTTCACTCCAAGGCGCACCTACCGAGGTGGGTGGTTACTTCTCCTGCGCCTACAACCGACTAACCTCGCTCCAAGGTGTACCTACCGAGGTGGGTGGTTACTTCTCCTGCGCCTACAACCGACTCACCTCGCTCCAAGGTGTCCCTGCCAAGGTAGGTGGGAAATTCTATTGTGCCCACAATCCCGGTAACTTTACACAACAAGACATTGCAAAAGCAATGGGCGGGGTTGAAGAAGCAATCATCTACCTTCTGGATCACTCCTGAACAATCCTTTGCAACCCTTTGTGCTTCGTATAATAAATCAGTACGTCTCTTTTAGTACCGATTCATTTAGTACGGAACACAGAGTATGCTTACTACTGAAGTACAAGAAACCTCTCTAGACCCCACCATTGTTGAAGACGATCTCGACGTCCTTGAGAAGCTGTATCGTGAAGCAGTCCAGCAGACCAAAACCGATATCATCAACAAGCTGGCTGTTGAACTAACGACACGGGATCCTACACCAGAAGCATTGGTCAAGTACCCTTTCTTCAAGAACAGCTCTAAGTTACTTTCAGACTATCAGGAAGCACTCACTGTCGAAGAGACAGACGGGCAGATTTCACTAGTGGTTGACAGAGATGTGCTTCAGAGAAAGAACTTGCCTGAGAACCTGCCTTCTCTGATGGAATATGGTAATGCTTTGGTGAAACCCCTTCCACATATTAGGCCAGTGGTTTTATCGTCATCTTCCCCGATCTCGTCGGTTACTCGCCGGCTCAAAGAGGAATTGTAATGTTCGTGGATAAGTACAAAACGTGGGTGGAGAAGATCGTCAAGAATCTTCGATGTTCCAAAGGAGCTGAAAGCAAAGCACTCCTGGCCCGTTTTCAGAGACTTGAACTTCGAGAAGATGAGCTTGGCGCCTTCCATCATGTCAGGACCCTCCACAAACTGGCTCGTGAATATGCACAGGAACGAAAGAACTTGCGATGGTTAGGTAGGTTGGTAGAGAGGCTCGGCAAGTGGGAGAAGCTGTTTGAGTCCATCCTTCGCATCACTGAGATCGATGAAGATTCGGTAGTCGAGGCGCTTGCGAAGGATGAGATTGATGAAGAGTTTGCAATAGGGCTGATGCAATGAGCGGAGATGTTCCAACCAGATACACGCAGATGTATCACAACTACGACAAGGCGTTCGTAGACAAGGTGCACTCTATCAAGGTCTTCACTCAAGATCGCTCCAAGAACGATGTTGAGTATGGCTTGCCTTGTGTATGGGCTTCTCCGGACAGAGCATTCGGGCAGATTCGCCGACAGATCGCTCGTAAGAACCAGGTGAAGGAATCTGAGGTCAAGACGATTCCTCTTCCGATTGCGTCACTGAGCCGAATCAACCAAAACATCGACTTGACTCGATACGTCAGATTTAAGTTCAATCGTTTGAAGTATGTGCCAACTGAGCAGAAGTACATCGGAATGGATCGTCCGAATCCCTGGGACATGGTGTATCAGATTGACGTCTGGGCCAAGACCATTCAGGACCTGGACATGATCACTACTCAGATCAACATGTGGCTAAGAGCCGATGAGTTCTACCTGAGGGTGGCCCACCCCTCTCCTATGGATGAGAGGATCGTTCTAACGCAGTTCCAGGGAATGGTGGAGAATTCTAAGCTAGATACCGGTCAAGAGGAAAAAAGAACTCTTCGGAGAACCTTCACATTCGTAGTACATGGGTGGGTAATCCACCCGCCGGACGAATACGGAATCGTCAGAAGGATCATTGTCGATTTCTACGACATGACCCTTTCAAGGTTGGATCCAGTGTTCTTGGAGAGGTTGGTGATCCTGCCAGACGAAGAAGACATCGAACCGGAGGACGAAATCATGGGAACAGTTGCTACATCATTCTATGGTGTTTTGATTGTTGGTGAGGCACAAGTCAACGAGACTTACGGGAGTTTTGAGGCTCCTGTCAATGCACTCATAACAGGGATGCAGATCAATGTGCTTGGACGTCCGCCAACAGGTGATGATCTCGAATTCCAGCTGACAGTGAATGGTCTTCCCGACACATCACGTTATGTTACAGTGTCAGCCGGAGACAGACAGGAATCGGTGATATTTGGCTCCGAGCGAAGAATCGTTGCGGGCGATATGCTCGGCGTCAAATGTGTGAGTGTAGGTGGTGTCGACCCCGGAGATTGGATAGAGGTTCGGTTTGATGCCACTTTGGATGTGAGTGCGACGACGTGAAATCAGCTTGTAGAAATCGTGCTTATTGGGATGATCCTGAGAACAGGAAGAAGCATGCGGAAACTCTAAGGAAGGTCCATGCAAAGCGTGCGCCTGAAAAGGAAGCTGAGAGAGTGCGGAAGATAAGAGAAGGTAACAAAAGAACAAAGGCTTTGCATCCTGAGAATGTAGTCGCTTCATTCAAAGGCAAACACCATTCAGCAAAGACAAAAGAACAAATCAGAAGGAAAGCCATTGAGAATCGAGCGGCCATGACACCGGAAGAGATACAGCAAAACCATCAGAAAGCAGTTGAGAATCTGCACAAAACCATTCCTGATATGTCAGCTTTCAAGGCTCAGCAGATTGTCGATGGCAAGGTGCGATTCAACACAGGCAGATTCTACTCAGAGAAGAATGGCGAGGAGTTGTTCTACAGAAGTTCCTATGAGCTGGCGGCATTTCACATTTTGGAGCAGATGTCTGTGGTGAAAGGCTACTCAACCGAGTGTGAGATCATTCCTTACGAGTTCGAAGACGCCATTCGACGTTACGTTCCAGATTTGAAAGTGGAGTATCTTGATGGAAGTGTTGACATCATTGAGGTGAAGGCTGATTGGGCAATAGATTTGCCCGTCAACCAAGCCAAGTTTGATGCAGCTCGGAAGTATTGTTCAGACCATGACTTTGGTTTTGTGGTCTGGACTGAAGTGAACCAACCAAAATTGGCGGGTTTGTAACCCGTTGAAAGAGAGGAAGTTATGGTTATCGTTTCTCCTGGGGTGTATTCTCGTGAATTAGATTTCTCGCTGTATGTCCCCCAACTGGCCCAATCGATTCTTGGAATCGTAGGTACGGCCAGTAAAGGACCAACAGATGAGATCACGCTCATAACGGATGAGTCAACACTCATCGAAACCTTCGGTGAACCGTCTTCGGACCATCTTGGCTTGTATGCAGCTCTTCGTTACTTGCGTAGAGGCAAACAGCTGAAGTTTGTGAGGGTGGCTCATTACGACGACAGCGCAGTCGGCTATCTCAGGAACGCAGCCAACGCAGCCAACGCAGCTTTGCTGACAGCGGTGAGTACGGGTTCTTGGGGCAACAACATCACGGTTGTAGTGTCAGCAGGAACTGGCCCAGACCCTTCGACTGGTGTTACCACTTACAAGCTATCGGTTCGGTATAACAACGTTGTGGTAGAGAATTACGACCTGCTGCTCTTTGGAACAGCTTATGCAAACTACGACAACTACATCATGACGCGGATCAATGGTGTGTCAGCATACATTACCGTCACCCCCGTCCCGACCGAAACCGATCTGTTGACTTCGACCACAGCGGTAACGATGTCGGGTGGCGACGATGGTGCGCCAGTTGAGATTTCCGATTACGTCGGAACAGCTGCTGTTTCTGGCAGTGACACAGCCACTGGTCTCCAGCTCTTCGCTGATCCTGACACAGTGGATGTGAACCTGTTGGCGGTGCCTGACATCAGCCACAGGACGATTATCAGTGAGATGATTACCCTCTGCGAAAGCAGGGCGGATTGCATCTGCTTGATTGATGTACCGTATGGCAAGTCAGTTCAGCAGGCTGTTGCTTGGGCAAACGGTGTTGGTGGTGGTGCCACCGATCCTACCGCTGCCATCAATTCGTCTTATTGCGCTATCTTCTATCCGTGGGTGCAGGTATTCGACGGGTATAGCAACAGTAACGTCTGGATTCCTCCGAGCGGACACATTGCGGGTGTGGTTGCTTACACTGACCACGTCGCGGATCCGTGGTGGGCGCCAGCCGGTTTCAATCGCGGAAAGCTGCAGGATGTTCTTGACATTGAGCATTCTGCTACACAGGGCGAGCGAGACTACATGTATGCCAACGGTAATGTAATCAACCCGATCGTCGACTACGCTGGTCAGGGCATTGTGGTTTATGGTCAGAGGACAGGGACCCGGACTTCGTCTGCTCTTGACAGAATCAACGTCAGGCGGATGATGCTGTACTTGAGGAAGGCAGTATCCACCGCTGTTCGTTCTCTGCTCTTCGAACCGAACGACGAAGAGACATGGGCGGCTTTTCGCAACCTTGTGAATCCTGTATGCGATGACATCAAGGCTCGTAGGGGTATCACCGAATTCGAGGTGGTTTGCGATGAGACAACCAATACCTCGGCCGTTCGAGCTCGTAATGAGATGCGCGGTAAGGTGCTGATAGTTCCGACACGGGCTGCGGAGATGATTTCGATCGACTTCGTAGTCCTCAACAACGAAGCTCAGTTTTCTGAGTTCTAGACAGCTCTAGCTGAAAGGAGCAGAGTCATGGTAGAAACACTGTCTGCAGATCATATAGCTGCACAAGATGGGGCATTCGAACCACAGCGTAAGAATAACTTCACCCTTCGGCTTTCAGTTGGCGGGCGGATTATTCAGCAATCGTTGCAGTCATTCCCTCTTCCGAAAGAGGCGAATGAGGTGCTGGAGATCAACTTCGGCAACGAGCAGCGTAAGGTTGCAGGACGCGCTACCTACGACAATCTCGAGCTGGTCCTGAAGGACTATGCTGATCAACCTACCATGGCGACACTTGTTGCTTGGAGGCGAAGGGTGTACCAGCCTACCACAGGAGAAATAGGCCTGGCATCTGCTTACAAGGAACAGGGCGAAGTCGTCATGTTCGCGCCGAACGGAACACTCCAGAGGCGCTGGAAGCTGATCGGTGTATGGCCTTCTCGGAATGATCCGGGCGGCGGTGATATGGAAGCCAATGCGCAGAACCTTATCACAGTCACTATGGTGATTGACAAGGCCATCGAGATTGTGCTGGAAGCGTAACCCCAACACAGTAACAAGAGGAGAAGTACATGAGTACTGAGGAGAAAGAAACAACTGTGGAAACTCAAGATACAACCCCCGAACCCGAGGAAACAACAGCCGGTCCTTACGACAAGGAAGTGGTACTTCCGAGTAAAGGGATGTTCTATGATGGTGTTCTTTCTGATGGGAGGGTGACCTTGCGCCCCGTCAGCGTTCAAGAGGAAAAACTGCTGGCGGGGAATGCTGGTAATAGACTGGAACTTGCAGATAAGGTGCTTCAGAAGTGCATTGTCTCGAAGTGCCTGCCACTGTCCGACCTGTTGATGACCGACAAGTTCTATTTGTTGTTGGTATTACGATCCATCAGTTACGGGACAGAGTATGGGTTTACGCTTGCTTGCGGAAGCTGCAAGTTTGAATTCCAGCATTCAGTGAAACTACCTGAAGGACTTCAGTTGAAGGTTGCAACAGAAGGTGACGTAGAGCCTTTTGAGGTTACGCTTCCTGCTTGTAAGAAGAAGGTTTCACTTCGATTCCTTCGCGGATACGATGAGGAGGAAATCGAGAATTTCGTCAAGACACTTCCTGACGCAGGAAAGGATGATGGTGATCCTGGTTATCCTTTCCGGCTGTCACGATTCATTGATAAGATTGAGGGGGAGGATGTTGACCCTATTGAGAAGTTGCAGTTTTGCGAAAAGCTCATAGGGATGGATTCTATGAAGATTCGGCATTCGATTGCTGAGAGGGAAACTGGCCCCATCTTGACAGTGAGTGCGAAGTGTCCGAATTGCCAAACACCTGTGAGGTCTATCCTCCCGCTCACCAACGACTTTTTTCCGACGCCTACTGCTTAGCGCGAGGGCTGCTGAGCTGAAGGAACTGGTTAGGCAGCAAGTGGCTGCATCAATGTTTTTGGGGATTTCTTGGGAGACATCAAGCAAGATGTCCGTACCTGAATTCAAAGCAGTTCAGGAAGCCGCCAAGGAGTTACAGGAAGAGATGAAGACCGATGGGCCTTCTATGCCAGGAACTTTGGGGAAAGCAAGGGTCTTTTAATGCCTGAGAAGAAAGAGTCTATACACGAGCATATCTTGGATGTACGTCTTAAAGACAATGCTTCCAAGGAGGCTAAAGGGATGCTGGGCGGGTTGAAGGGCCAGTTTACCAAGTTCTTTGAGCAGTTTCAGTTGACGGCAACTATTGGAGGGGGGATGGAGAAAACCCTGGCTTCCCCGGCAATACCCCCTAAAAGTGTTCAGCAAATGGCCGCAGAACATATTCGTCAAGCACAAATAGCTGAGCAGAGGCCCGGTATCGGACAGAACCTGCTTGGTGCGGGCATACTGGGCGGGGCCATGCTTAGTAAGCTGGTAGGCACACTCATTAAAGACACCTTTGAAATACCTAAGAATCTTCGAACTATTATGTCTCGTCGAAAAGCGGAGGGGGCATCGCCTGTTCTTGGTGAAGAGGAGTTGAAGGGTAAGACTGAGTTTGGAATGAGTGCGCATATCATGCCGGTGTTTTTAACAGGTGTTGACCCTTCTGTACACAAGCAGTTGACGACGCTAGCTTTGGGGACAAGAAGAGCAGGACCTGAAGATGTTGATGTTAGTAAGGTTGGCGAAGGTGAAAAACACAAAGCCACTATCTTTGGTAGCATTATTAAGAAGATGTTCACTGCAGGCAAAACCCGTGCTCTTTCTATCTGGGTTTTTCTTGGCAAAGCAATGGCGCCTGTTTTGGATCTTTTGGCTAACACATTGATGCCTCTGATGGTTCCATTGCAAGAGTTTCTGATGAACATCATTGTGTCGGTTCTTCAACCACTTGTAGCACGATTGCTTCCAAAAATGCAAGACCTGTTCCTGAACCTGTCCACTCGATTACTCCCTACATTTGTCAGATGGGGGCAGAAATTGGGTGATTGGCTGATGACGTTAATTGATTGGTTTGCTGGTGAAGGCGTACCAATGGCTCGAAATGCTTTCAACGTAGCTGTTGATTTCATCAAGAATCTAATGGATTGGGGTGTGTTTCTCAAAGAATCCTTGTCGAGTCTCATGGTTTTCATGACTTCATTCAAAAACGGATTCATAGCTTTCGGAGAGTGGCTTGGAGAAGCGGCCTGGGCAGTATGGGACTTCCTGGAACCTGTTCGCAAAGCTATTATGAATTTCGGCCAGTGGTTAGGAGAGGTGGGTTACAAGGCCTGGGATCTGCTTGTCAAGATCTTTGACAAGGTTTCAGGATGGGTCAAGAAGGTTGGTAAGTGGCTGGGCTTCGGCAAAGGTGAGGAGAGGGGCGACATTCAGGAGTTTCAGAGAGGCGGTTTGGTTACATCAACCGGTCCTGCTCTAGTTCATCAAGGCGAAACTGTATTTCCGAGTGGCTACTCACAAGAAAGCCTGGTTATTGCCAGAAATGGTCTGGGGCAATTGAGGGACATATCCTACATTCTATCTCAGGGTTTTTCGCAGTTAGCATTGCAGACCCAGGGGGCGGCACCTGGTTCCAGCATTGTTGATGATGTTTTGCGAATGGAAGGTTTGTAATGGCTACTGCACCTGTTCTAAAGATTGGCGATATGGAGTTTGAGCTCGAGCAGAGCTTCTCTGATGGATATCGGAATGACATTCGACCTCCTGGTGAAATGACTCACAGGTGTCATCCTACACATTTCATATGGACAGGCGGGGAGTTCACACCTTTGAATATTGCTATCAATTTGGCCGTTGGTGTCCAATCAGCCCTTACCACTCCGCAAACATTGAGAGACGCTCTGCGGAAGTTCTATCGATATTGTATTCCTAGCAATCCGGTAACTAGCAAACCTCCCGAACCTGTTGTTATCAGCCTGGGTGACTGGTATAAGAAAGTAGGGTATATGGGTGACCTTAACGTCACTTATATGGAGCCATGGGATATTGAAACCAGTATGCCTATGCGAGCTGAAGTGAGGTTCACTTTTATTATCGATTACTTGGCTTTCATTCCTGCTGTAAAGGGCCAGAAATCAGCCGCCCTGCTCCCTTCTTCGTCGAATTGGGATTTCAACTTTACAGTCGGCTCTCGACAAGGAGGTAGATAGAGATGGGTGCAGAATTTCTGAAAAACAGAAGTGCCATTGATAATCGTTATTCTTTGACGTCAGTGCATATTGATGATTCGGTTGCTCCAGGACGTCGTCGGTACGGTTTGTGGGTTCCTGCATTGATCAAAAGCCTTCCCGAATCTCCGCTTGATGACGGTACTTATCACAGGTACACAGTTGCTTCCTCGGATATTGGTAGATTGGATTTGATTGCATGGCGGTATTATGAAGAGGTTTCCTGGTGGTGGGTTATTGCTTACTACAACAGCATTAAGAATCAGATTACCGATATGAGTGTCGGCGATTTGCTCGTCATACCTTACAAAGAAATCATTGCTGCGGCGATTGAAAGGCAGTTGTAGTGAATGTCGGTTGAAGCAACAACAATGGAGCTGAAGTTAGTAGGTGACACAATTTCACTTCAGAAAACAGTTGGCATGGATGCCGAGATTTTGGAGACTATTTACGGACAGTCAGCTTACAAGATAAAGATTGCGGATGTGGATATAGCTACCTGGAATCAGGTGGCTCGAGAGTTTGAAACCATCGATATGAGTTTTCGATGGGGGAGAGTAGATGGCCAAGGTAAGATCACGTGGAGTGAATGGCGCTACCTTCAGCCTCGACGGTTCGAGTTTCAGATCAAAGGCAATATGCTAGACATCTTTGTGTTAGCCACCGATAAGATGTTTCTTCTGAAGCATCATTCACCGCAGCGGTTGTTTGACGAGATGTCAGTTAAGGAAGTGCTGGAGGACATTGTCAGTAAAGCTGAGTTGCGAGCATCGATTGATAGCAGTTTGTCGTCGACGAAGTATACTTTGTACCAGGCTACGATGAGTGATTATGAGTTCATACAGAAAGTAGTTCTTCCCAGGGTTGGTTTGAAGGGTGTTTTGTTGTTTATGGATCGCGGAGATCGTTTGGTTTTGAAACAGAGGAAGAAGGAGGATCCGGTTGTTAAGTATAGCTATTCGGCTGAAGGTGACGATGAGTCAATAGTGCTTTCGTGGTTCAAGTCAACAGTTGTGGTCAACAGCTCAAACTTTGGCACACTAGCTGCCGCTTTTGATCCTCTCAAGCAGCAAGGAGAGCCTTATCTCAGAACCTTCTTGGCAGATGATGAGTCGGAAGTTCGTGAGAAGGCATTTGCCGGCAAGAACACCCCGAAACCTATTTCAATTTCAGGATCACCGGGCAATGTGGAAAATGTGGTTGTGGAGCTTCTCGGCGCAAATATTGATGAAGAGTTGAAGTCACGAGTAGATTGGGAGCCGCCTTTGTCGATGTACAGGGTGGCCCTTCCTTCATACTTTTTGCCACAAGTTGAAGTAGCAAACACAGCCTATTTAGAAGCAGGATTGCCAGGAGGTTCGCAGCAGGCATTCACAACAGGAAACTATTTGATATATGCTGTCTACCATAGAATTGAGCCTGCGAATGTTATGACGTATGTGTTCGGGGAACGAAGGGGTTCAGCATGAAATATCCTGGTCTATACAGAGGTTATGTGCTCAATAACGACGATTCAGGGCTTGAACAACCTTACTTGGGTCGTTTACAAGTGCATGTTCCTGAAGTTTACGGAGAGGTGGAAGACACCACTAAGTTGCCTTGGGCATGGCCTTGCTTTCCTGGTTTTGGTGGTGGCGTGACCCAAGAAGATGCGGATGGAGAAGGAGGGGGCAGGACCAGCGCAATGATAGGCCTTCCAGCTATTGGATCTACTGTGTGGGTGATGTTTGAGCAAGGCGATATTCAAGTACCTGTGTGGATGGGCACGTGGATAGGGCAGCAGACATCCCTCCCTTCTGAAGCAAAGGAGTATAGCTTGCAAGGTCGAAGCGCTCAGTATCCTGAGATATTCCTCATCAAAACACCTTTCAGTGAAACGGCTATGATACGGATAGTAGGTGATGGTCTTATTGAAATACGCTTGCAAGATATGTTTGTCAGATTGAAGGGCGAAACTGAAGAAGACGCAGAGGACTCAGAAATTGAAATCACCGCTGCCTATGCAGACATCAAATTGAACACAGCACAAGGAAAGATCACATTGTCTGGTAAAGAAGTGGATGTTTTGTCTCAAGAAAACATGAAAATACAAGCGGGTGTGTATACCACTGACTCAGACGGCAATCAGGTGGTTGCAATAGAAGGTGACCTAGAGGTGGTTGCAACTAAGGATTCTACTTATCACATAGAAGAAAAGAGCGTCCTTCGTTCCGGTGAGGGTGGTGGGTTTTTTCTACGGACACCAAACGCCAGTGGCTTTGAAAGACATGGGGGCTCGTTATGAGTGAATTTTGGAAGGGGATAGCTTTGCCTTGGAGTGGTACGATTCCTTCTGTGATTGAGCCGAAGGATGATAGAGAGGTACTCAAGAGCAGTGTGTTGTGGATTGTGCTGACAGCGCTCGGTGAGAGAGTGATGCAACCAGAGTTTGGCTCTTTGCTTCCTGGGGCTGTGTTTGAACAAAACGATGCGGTATTAGCTGAGTCAATCAAGACTTCAGTTCGGAATGCTATTTCTCGGTGGGATGATCGTATCACTTTTGTGGACTTTACTGTTACAGCTGAAAACAATGTTATGACCTGCTCATTGCAATACAAGATGAACATTGATCCGAGGCGTGATAGCATCGATGTGGTTGCTTTTGAAGTGACTCCTGATATGCTAAGATCATAGATATGAAGTGCTTGCTTTGCAGTCTGGTATTAGTTGAAAAGCGACAGATCCGATCTATCGCAGAAGTTGCATAACCAAGGAGAAAGAAATGACCACCGCGGCGACTCCGGCTATTGATTATACAGCGAGGGACTTCCTTACAATCAAGGAAGCACTCAAAGAGCATTTGAAAGCCAAGTTCCCGACGACTTGGCGAGACTTCTACGAGTCCAGTGCAGGTATTGCAATCCTTGATTTGATTGCTTACAGCCACGATGTTTTGAGCTTTGGGCTTGATTATACAGCCAATGAGCTGTATCTTCCGACGGCGCGAGACAGAGATTCGGTCCTGCTCTTGGGTCGGCTGGTTGGTTATCAGTTGCGCACTGCAACATCTGCTTCGGTTGTTTGCACTTCTCGAATCGATTCTACCTACACAGAAGGCATCATCATTCCTGCTGGCTCCACTATCAAGAGCACAGGCAATGTTGATTTCGTGACAACTGAGGATGCGCGGATTGAGGCTGGTTCCGTAGTTGGTACAGTTACTTTTGTTCAAGGCGTCAATGTCACAGAGAACTTCTCGTCTGATGGTTCAGCCTTTCAGAAGGTTAATCTAACCAGGTATTCGGTGGTACAGGGCACCGTGTCAGTTTTGGTTGATGGTGATGAATGGACTGAGGAGACGTCACTGGCGTATGCTGGTGCTAACAGCAACGCTTTTTCTGTTGAGTATGCTGAGGATGGCGTCGCTACAGTGGTATTTGGTGATGGTACTAGCGGAAGGGTTCCTCCGGTGGGTTCTAACATCGAGGTCACATATCGAACAGGTGGTGGCTTATCTGGTAATATTGCTTTGAATGAAATCAGCGGAACCGTCCAAGGCTACCGGGAACTTGTGAGCCCTACTGCTTGGGTTACAGTTAATATTCTCAATGATGCACAGAGAGGTGCCGGCGGTGAGGAAGCCGAGTCAGTATCTCACGCCAAGTTGTGGATTCCGCCTTGGATCAGAGCAAACGGTCGAGCGGTAACCGAAACAGACTATGACGCTCTCGCCAATGCTTTCTCAGATTCTACCTACGGCGCACCAGCATTTGCTAAGTCGAAGCTGAAGCAAGAGATTCCTGAGCTGAATACGGTCGAGCTGTATGTCTGGGCGCGTGATTCAGGCGGTGATATTGTAACGCCGTCTCAGGGGCTTAAGGACGCGCTTGACACCTACTTTAACAACAACGGGACAGGTTCAGTCAAGTGCATTTGTACTCACACAGAGGTGGTCGACGGGCTGATTGTTTACATTGATGTGAGCATAGCGATCCGGGTTGCCACATCGTATGTCTCTGCCGGTGTCATCACAGAGGTGCAAACGACTATCGAATCGCTGTTCGATTCTTCTGAGGTCGCTCCGGGCCAAGACTTTCGGTTGAGTGCTCTATATGAAGCAGTTCACTCACTGGCTGGTGTTGACTACTGCTTGGTTCGTAGCCTGGTCGCTTCTTACATCACTACAGAGATAGTAGGGGTAGGAGATGATACTGACGTTACTTTCACATCCACATTGGATCTTGATCCTGGGCTTGAGGTGGTTCCGCATACTGTCAGGATGTACTACGGTGCAGAGACAGAAGTCCTAACGGATGATGGTGAAGGGAATCTCCTCGACTCGATCCAGACCGTCAAAGGATCTATCGACTACGAGACAGGCTCTATCACAGGCATCTTCGCTTCAGCGCCGGCAAGCGGTGCTTCGGTTTATGCTGAGTATCGCCACAAACTCGACTATGCTCGTGGTGAGGTGGAAGACACTGGCGACGGGACGACAACAATATTTGAAGGTGCTGTCACCTACCCTCCTGTGAACCCTTATGATCCTACCACAGGGCAGAAAGGCATCGCTTTCAGCGATGGCAACCAGGTCATTTTGGATGATGGAGACGGGAATCTGGTTGATGACCCAACCGACCCTTTGTCGTCGAACAGAGGCTTAATCGATTACGGAACAGGGGGCTACACCTTGCGGTTTCCCAACCCCCCTCCGAATAACGCTGAGATCCGCAGCACTTACATGCAGATCTTAGAGACCGATTCGCAGGATATTCCGATAGAGAAGAGCCAGATAGCAGTTAAAGGTCTGATCACCATCTCGACACTATGACATGGACCTCTATCGTTTACTACCTGAAATCATCAGGGCTAGGGATCGCCTAGCCAGTGGTGTTGGTCTGAACCTGGACGATCAGGAAACGATTCTTCAGAAGATCTTCTATGCTCTTGAAGAGGAATGTGACACCACTGATGATCTGACGATAGGGCTGTCGGATCTGTATAACTTCGACACTTGCCCTCCACAGTACTTTCCGCTCTTAGAGTTGTTCCTAGGAACCCAGTGGCCTGCAGATTGGTCTGAAGAACGGCGCAGATTGGTGCTCTCGGCAATTGTTAAGCTGTATCATACCTCTGGACAAAGATTGAGCTGGGTGGCCGTTCTCAACCTATTTGGCCACACTGGCTTCTTTCCGTGGGAGTTGTGGAAAGAGACCATATATGAAGACTTTGACTATTCGTTGTATGGAGCTGACGACGGGTCTTATTACTATCAGTATCATGCCGCTCGGATTGATGTTCGTAACGTCAATAGAACCCTGCTCTCCTTGACGGATGAAGAACGCCAGATATTGGAGTACTTTCGTCCTATCCATGTCTTGTTTCGGCAGGAAGGCATCAACATTCCGCCAATGGCGTCAACATGTAAGAATCAATCTTCCGACACTTTCGAAGGTGATGCCGGCTACGCTTTGGAAGAGGAGCTTTCCTTAGTGACTGATGAATTTTCGATAGTTGAATCGTGCAGGGCAAGATGTGAAACAGCAGTGGAGCCACCTTAATGGATCTGTATAGGCTACTACCCGCAGTGCTTCGCTTGAAGGACTCTGCCACTAAAGGCAGTGTTTCAGAAGGCATTATCGAGCGTTTAGTGTATGCACTTGAACAGGAGAGCGACGTCACCAATGATGAGGTTGCAGGCCTGCTTGATCTGATCAACGCTGATGAGTGCGATGGTCAGTATTTGTTGTATATCTCCTTAACGCTTGGCTTCGCTGTTTCAGATACCGACACTTCCCCTACTCTTGACTTTTCTCGTTGGTTTGTCAAGAACTTGATTTCCTTCTACAAGATCAAAGGCACCCACCCGTCATGGATCAAGCAGTGGTCCTACGTCGAGAACGAGCCCACTATGCGAGCGTGGGAGCTGTGGAAGGATGAGCCATATGAGAGGGGCCCTTACTATCGATACGGCGAGGATGAAGGTGACTACTATCAGGGTATCATCCACGCTGCTCGGTTTGATCTGTATCGGTTGGTAGCCGGCAACCCCGTCTTTTTGTCAGTACTGGAAGCATTTCCCCATGTCAATCCGATAGAGTGGTGTCGGCCCATCCATGTACTGCTCCGGAAGAACTACTATCTGACAACCATACGTGATGCACCTGACGCTAACCTCCAGGAGGATTTGGATCTCATCGCCGCCCTGCGGTTGTTAGATGAGATGGATCCGCCGGAAGATGAACTTTTCTTAGAGGTGCTATGCATCACTTCTTGTGAAACCTATTGTGAGCAGACCGAAGAATCCGGTTGTATGACGGGTTGTGAGGTTGGTTGCGAAATAGGCATTGAGTGGCCAGGGCCGACAGGTGATACCGGTGATACAGGAATCGGTTGTCCGGCTTGCGAAGAAGCCATTATGTATGATGAGAACCAAGGAGCTCGTATTGCACAATTTGCAGTTGAGGATGGTGCTTGTTGGGAGGAAGGTGAAGAAGTTTGCTTGATGGTGCCTATACGCGACTTCATAGGGCAAGGCGTGATCACAGACATCGCGTACATCAGCTACAACGACGTCGTGTATCCTATTCTTGAGGTGGAATTTCATGGTCCTATACCTGACTTTACGGGGTTTGCTGACATAGGCATTGATCCAGGAGATGCTGATCATGGTACAGTTTGTCACGGAATGTGCATCTGTCCTGCTTGTGAGGAAACGGAGATTCATGACTACAGTGCCGGTGGCGGAGGTTGGGTTGAGTTCAGAGCTTACCTGCCTCATTGTTGGGGTGTTGGTGAGACTGTTTGTGTCTACATTCCTGATCTTGGATACATGATTGAAGGGGAGATCAGTGCCAGACGGTTTGATGATCCATGGACCGTGTACCGTGTAGTGTCAGGCTCTCTCGGTTCCGATCCTACCGGATATGATGCAGTTGTGTGTCATGGGATGTGTCCTCCTCAAGGTGAGACAGGCGATACGGGCAATACGGGTGGGACAGGCGATACGGGCAATACGGGTGACACAGGCGATACGGGCGTTGGGGAAACCGGTCCTACAGGTTTGCAAGCAGGTCCGACAGGAGAAACAGGTCCGGCAGGCGGCACACGTGGTCAGACGGGTCTAACAGGAGATACAGGAGATACAGGAGATGATGGTGAGGATGGTGAGGATGGTGGGACAGGCGATACGGGTGACACAGGTCCGGTTTACAATCCTACCTTGCACAGTATGGATGTTATCATCAATTTGCGCCTAGACACCAAAGACTATCAGTATCTCCCTTGTAATGTACAAGTGATACCTGGAACAGGAACCGGCACCTGGACTACTTGGGAAACAGGAACTGGTTGCCCGGCTCCTGCTTGATACAATGGCATACGATTCGCAGATACGTTTAGATTACCACAAACCACTCCTTATTGATGGTAAGCCGATGTTGGAGTGTTGTTGTGATCCGTGCTATTGGCCTGTGATAGAAGATTTGTGGCCACCCAACAACTACACTCAATATGGCACCACAGCTACTCATCCTTTCTGGTGTTACGTGGATTATAGGTTCTGTGATTGGGTGAAGCTTGATGTTTATGCTGGATCGGGATGTACAGGTTTTTTAGGAGGGGACTGGATATTCACAACTTACTCTTCTGCAACGAACTGGCTAACGATCACTGCTAGAGAAACCGTTGCACCTTTCAACCCCATTCAGTTTCCTTCTGGTACTACTATTTATTGGAAAGTTACTGCTTACAACAATTGTGGTGGCGAACATCGATTTACATTCGGACCCTGCAGAAAATGGACTTATATAGGTGATACAGGCAATGATTGCAACAACTGTGTGCCCAAATTGCCGAACAATGTCACAGTCATATTTTCCAACATGACAGGGTCATTCACTCTTTTTCAGAACAAGAGTCCTGTAGTGTGTTCCTATACTTCATATTGTCACTGGGAGAAGGTGGGGGGAGATTTGGGGTATTTCTATGTGGGTCTTCCTCCTACAATTCCTGTAGGCAGAAGGGTTGAGGTTGATGTGGATGCAAATGGCATATGGAGAGTGTATGTGCTTCATAGTTACTCGCCTACAGGCTTGTTTTCTTGTTTCTGCCGTTGGCGCCATGGCAATCCTGGCTGTCCTTGTACCAGCCCCCCTCTAATCACGATCCCTTACAGTGCAGATCTACAGTGGTGCTCGGGCACCACAACCACTCAAGCCAACATAACGGTGGCTGTATGATAGACTCATTCTTCAACTCTGTTCATTGTTTAAGCGGTGCACATTGCCGTACCTGTCGTCGAGATCGTCATTGGCGAAAAAGTATGATGGAGTTCTTTAGTGACATTGACAAGGTTGATTTTGAGTGCAAGTGGGGTGGCCGGCCACCTACTCACAAGGTGCGAAAGTATCGAATTATCCCCAATCGTCTCGAGAGAATGAAGGTTGCAGAACTTGCGGAGGAGATGAAGGGGTACGAGCTAGATGATGAGGCAAATGAGATCCTCACAACCTATATAACAGACCATCCACGGCATCATGATGAGTGTGCAGATCGAATGCGCATCTGGATTGCAGAGAAGGAAGATCTGAAGCAACAAGGCCTGCCACCCAAACTGATATTGACCCACGACGGTGTGGATTATGAGATACCAGAGAAGTTCCAGTATGCTGGCTCACATGACTTGGCTGATGCTATGCGAAAGCTGCCGCTGGACAAGTGGGGAAAGAGTTTACTGAGGAGACATGTGAAAGCAGAGTGGAAAGGACCTTGCCCCAGTTGTCAGGAGTCATCACACATCAATATGATGCGCCTCTGGCTTACCATCAACTCTCCTTCTTGAGTTGTAAGTAACAAAGACCGAGGAGTCTATGGCTATACGCTACTACTGTGGAGACGGTTGGAAAACCGTTTCCTTTGCTCGCAAGGATATGGGCGCAGATGCTTATCTATTCTGCCCCGGTCCTTCATTGGAGCATGTGTCGGATGCTGACATCCATGTTCCGGGTGTGATGGTATTTGCTGTCAACACTGCTTACCCTCGAATTCGACCCGATGTCTGGATAGGAATGGACGTCAAGGAGAAGTGTTACGACAAAGCTCTCTGGAGTGAGCCTTTCAGAAAGATCTGTCGAGCCGGGCGTTCGAAGGCAGGGGTGGACGGTAAGAAGATCTGTGAGTTCCCTGAGGTGTACTGGGCTGATGTTTCTGGTGATAACATCAAGGATATTTTCAATGGGCGGGCCCATGATTCTTGCTTTGTTTACATGCATAATACCTTAACAGTTGCTTGTCATATCATGGTGTGGATGGGGGCCAAGAGGATCCATTTCGTCGGTTGTGATCAGGACAATTCGAAGAAGGACTATCATGACAATCGCAAGTTGCATGATCGTGACAGAGAAGAGAACTTCCGCCTGTACAAGAAGCAGACAAAGTTTCTACGGCAATTCATGACGTTAGGTCTCCAGCATGGCATTGAGTGTATTTCTTGTACCCCGGGTTCGCCGATAAATGAGTTCATGGACTACGTTCCTCTTCAGGAGGCCTTGCGTGTTTCTCAGGAGAAGTCGCCAAAGCGTGGCTACAGTGAGATTCTGAATACACGAGAGGTGGAGCGCAAGCAGCTTCAGCAGTGGGGCACACCTGAGCTTGGTAGAGGTGTGGTAGTAGCCTTCAATGAGAACATGGAGTGGATGGGGGAATGGTGGTGGGAGAATCTGCGAAGGCATGTGGATGTGTCCGCACCGGTTGCATTTGTTGATCTAGGAATGTCGCCTCCAATGCGCAAATGGTGTGAGAACAGAGGGCGTATCATTGATTTCACTTGGTCTCCGATTCGTCCTGACGGTGACAAGAAAACGTTTCGAGTAGAGCATGGCTGGAAGCCTTTCGTCTTTTTCAAGTCGCCGTTCAGGGAAACATTGTTCCTCGATGTTGACTGTGAAGTAGTAGGCGATGTGCTATCGGTGTTTGAGCATCTTGGAAAGAACCGTTTCGGGATCGCTAAGGACCAGTTGTACCATCAGTTGAAATCGAAGCAGGAACTCTTGCCCGGAGAAGTGATGCACAATAGCGGTGTGTTGGCTGTTAGGCATGGCTCAAAGATCGTCGAGCAGTGGGCCAAGGCTATTATTGATGTAGGTGTTGATGGATGGAGAGACAATGATCAGCCTATTCTCAACAAAGTACTCACCACATCCGGTATCGAATACGCAGAGATTCCGCCGGAGTACAACCTGCTAGCTCCGTATGCTCAGAACTGGAAGAGCCGATGCAAGGCTGAGGTTGTCACTTCACCGAAGGTGCTTCATCGGTTGACATCACATCCTCATTCTTTCAACACGCTTCGAACTATTCTTGAAGAGCGCTTTTGTGTAGACGGTATCTGGCTAAGAGATGCAGATATCTTCCTCAAGTGTTTGTGGGCAAACGAAGCGATGGCAGATAAGGGTGTGGTGATCGGAGTTGACGCTAACCAAGAGTGGATGATACCATGGTGGGTTGAGAATTATCGTAGGCATAACAATTACCCTGTGTTGGTAGCCGATTTCGGGTTGACGGATGATGGGATCGAGCTTTGCCGCCAGCTGAACCTTGGAGTATCGGCGACCGTTTCACTTGAAGGCCACGGTTGGTTCAAGAAGCCACTCGGTTGTCTTCAGACGATATTCAAGAAGACTGTATGGATGGATACAGATGTCGAAGTTCGAAAGGATATCGGTCCGCTGTTTGACTACAGTGAGAACAACATGTTTGGCATCACATACGACCGCGGTACCCCTCAGCAGTACAAAGATGCCATGCCTTGGGACGCGACTATCTACAACAGCGGTTGTATCTCGTATCGTCACAACGACCCTCTTATTCAGAAGTGGGCTATGATAACAGTGATGACCCACGAGCTGAAACCACAGCCTGGGAAGTTGTTCTGCGTCTGTGGTGACCAAGAAACGTTGGCGATGGCTATTCGTCGTTACGCTAAACATCGAATTCACAGGATACCGAAGGAGGACTTTGCCCTTCGGCTGAGCAGCGATCCAGATGACTGCATTGCCAAACACTGGACTGGTCCGACAGGTAAGAAGGTCATCAAACAGCAGATGGCGGATTCTCGTAAGGACATCGGGGTGATGGTGGGTCTTCTGGACGAGGACACTGAATGGTTGCTTGAATGGTGGTATGCCAACTACAAGCGCTACAACGACCTGCCTGTGTGTTTTGTTGACTGTGGCATGAGCGATTCGGCACGAGCTTTTTGTGAGGAACGAGGCCGGATTGTAAAGCTGGTCACCAAACCCCATATCAAGAGCTGGTTCAGAAAGCCGTGGGCACTTCTCGAAACACCATTTCAGCGAACACTTTTCATTGAGACTGATGTCGAAGTCAGAGGCAACATCAGAGATCTTATCGTGAATACAGGCGGTCTTGGCATGGTGTACGAGCGTTCCACTAAAGAAGAGTCGGTTGCTTTGAAGAGACATTTTGGTGATAAGAGGCGGCATAATGTTCCTGACGATGCGCTTGTATACGATGGCGGTCAGCTTGTTTTCAACAGTGACGAGCCAATGCTACAGAGGTGGGCCGATGCCGTTGAAGAAACCAAGCACCTGCCTGCATGCAACACTGACAACAGCGGTCCGGTGGAGAACGGGTTTGTTGGCGACCATGAGATTCTTGCCAAGGTAATGTATGAGATGCGTAAAGGGGTTCACATTATGCCACGGTGTGCCAATAAGTACTATGGGCCGCCAAAGGACAGTCTCTTGTATCACAGATGTGGCTACAAAGGGCAAGGAAAGGATTCCATCAAGCGTCAGACAGAACGGAAGCAGTTGCCCGAAACCTCGAAACCAAAATCTGTTGTTGAGCAGGATAAAGGTGTGCTTGTCGGCATTTTGTATGAGGACACAGAGCAGATGTTGGACTGGTGGATGGGCAACTACTTGTGGCACAACTCATTGCCTGTTTGCTTCGTAGGCTACAAGACAACTCCTGAAACCAGGGAGAAGTGCGAGGCATGGGGCATCTTCATCGATATTAGCGACATCAATTTCGTGGAAGGTCGTTGGAAGCGCCCCTTTGCTATGCAGCGGACGCCTTTCAAGCATACCGTGTGGATAGATATCGATTGTGAGGTGAGGGGTAATGTAGGACGGCTTCTCGATATGAAGTCCCCTTCTCTTATGTTTGAGCGTCGAACTGAAAAGCTGACTATGGTGTCTAATCTACAGACAACTGCTGATCCACGTCAGTGGGCTAATGTGCCTTCTCAGGCAAAGGCTTTTGATGCTGGGGTAGTGCGTTTCGACAAAGGGTGCGATCTTATTGCTAAATGGTGTGAGCGATGCAAGATTGTCAGAAGGCTACCGGTAGAAATGGTAGAGGATGAGGTCTTTGCTGAGGAAAACGGTTTCGTCTATGATCAGGAGGTGCTGTCACTGATTGTGCATGAGAATCAGGTACCTGTTGGTTGGATCCCAAACAAAAATTGTCGAAACAAGCATTACGGCGACAGCGGTGTCTTTCAGGTGTATCATCGTTGTGGTGGTGGGCTTGAGGGCAAGGGCGGTATCCGAAAGCAGATTCGGGAGCATCCGATTGTCATCAGACACAACAGTTTGGTGCTGGCTTGCCGAAAAGATCTTCTTGCTCGGATGGGGCAGAATGTGGTTTGTTGTGAAGTAGGAGTTGGTGAAGGAGAGCTCTCTGTCAAGATCAACTCTATGCTTCATCCTAAGAAACTGCATCTGGTGGACCTATGGAAGCACCAGGAAGAGGGTTACGAAGACGAAAACAATGTGAGTGATGAAGAGCACGCTCGTCGAAAGGCGCATGTTGAAGGCATATTCAAGAACTGCGCCAATGTTCAGATTCATCAGGGCTGGTCTACCGATGTCGTTGCACAATTCCCTAATCACTACTTTGATTTTGTGTACATTGATGCTAACCACTACTTCGATCCGGTACTGGCTGATCTCGAAGCATACGCTCCTAAGGTCAAAAAGAATGGGTTCCTATGCGGTCACGACTATGCTGGTTTGAACCCCATGTTTGAGGTTGAGGAGGCTGTCCAAGAGTTTTGTAACAGGCACAACTGGCGGTTACTCTACACCACAGATGAAGAGTGGCCCAGCTTCGTTTTGAGGCGGTTATGAAGAGAACCCGTTGGCTGAACAATCCAATCTCCCATCCTTCTCGTTATCATCCTGTTTACCGAACTGACGAAGGCGAGTACAAGGTATTCAGGATGCGCGGTAAGAAGATAGTGATGGATGTCAACACTCTGGACCTTTTTCAACCACCAGACAACGGAGATCCGGTGGCTCCGCCGATGCCTGTCTTACCTCAGTTTGTTCGTCCTCACATGCGAACTATCAAGCAGTTGGCACTGAATGTTACGCATGCTTGTCAGTTACGGTGTGACTACTGCTATCTGTCTCACTTTTACCCAGAGATGGAAGCCAAGATGGGTGTTGACACAGCTATCAGAGCAGTGGATGAGCTCTTTAACCACTCGGCACTGGATAAACTGCCTGACGATTACACAGGCAGGGGTCCAGGCATTTCCTTCTTTGGTGGCGAACCTCTTCTTAATTTTCCTCTCATAGAAGCAGTTGTAGCACACGCGAGAAGCCGGTCAAAACACTTTAGATTCGGTGTTACCACTAACGGGGTAGCAGTGACACCTTCTATAGCAAAATTCCTGGCAGAGAACAAATTCTCAATGATTGTATCGGTTGATGGCCCCAAAGCCTTACATGATAAGCACCGAAAGTTTCCTGATGGCAACGGTTGTTTTGATTCAGTAGTTGAAGGCCTGGAGATGTTGCGTGATGCTGGTGTTGAGAAAATCACTCTGCGTTCAACTTTCTTACCTGATGAAACAGAGCTGCTGGAGCGAACCAAGTATCTGAACGAACTGTGCGACAACAATTATGCTCAAAATGTTTCAATTGAGCCTGCTTGCTTATCGGAAGGCTGTGCTTTTGATGGTGAGGTGCGGTTCACGGTTGCAAATGTAAAAAAGCTGCAGAAGGAGTATCTTGTTGTTGCTGATTGGTTGGCTTCTCGAATCATTGATGATGAGAAAGCACGGTTTCACAACATCATGTCATATGTGGATCGGTTGGTCAACAAGAAGCAGTATTGTACCGAGTGTGGTGCCGGGGTAGGTTTTTTGGCAGTTTCCCCTGTAGGCAAGATCTGTGCGTGCCATCGAGAGATGAATTCGGAGATTGGCGATCTTGAAAGAGGTGGTGTTTGTGAGAAGGCTCGAGCTCCGTGGTTTGACAATAGATATTACCTTTGTCAGAAGTGCACAAGATGCAAGATTCGAAACCTCTGCGGAGGGCCATGTCGAGAACACAACATTACGGCAAAAGGTGATATGCACACTCCCGATCCTGTTTTTTGTGAGTTCTACAACATCTGGGCGAAGGCAGCAGTGTCGATTCTAGACCAAGTGGAGCACAAGAAGTTACAGGAGCTGTTTCCTGCTTACAAGAAACGACAACCTACCATAGTCAGGAAAGCTGTCGAGGAGGAGTACGCATTCGTTAGAGAAGCGGGTGGCTTTGGGGATATTGTGAGTATAGGTGCTGCGGCTCGATGCTTGAAGCACGAGAAGCCAGATTGTCATATCACTTTGTATGTCCCGGGTGAATTCAAGAATGTGGTACAGCACTTGAAAGGTGTGGATGAGATGGTGAGTCTGGGTTCTCTACGTGAGTTGGTTGACGTCAGACGGAAGCGGGGCACACCTTTCAGTCGAGCCGATTATCCCTACTTGGAAAAGGTGGATTCGAACAAGAAGCTCGTCGATATGTGGGGCCCAGCACATCTATACGAGAGCACCGCGGAAGACTTTCTTAAACAAACACGGTCACAGATCTTCGCAGAAAAGGCAGGCTGTAAAGATGTGAGTCACGCTATTCCTTATTGGAAGGTGACGTCAAAGGAGCGCAAGGAAGCTAGTGAGTACCTTAAGACCTTGCCGCTACAGACAGTGATAGCCTTGGCGCCAAGAGGCACCGATGTGAATCGTTCACTGCCAAAAGACACACTACTGGCTCTTCTTGATAAGTTGAAAGGGCGGAGCGTGCTCTTCCTTGACTGTGTTGCGCCTGATCTGCCGGAGAGATTTGAGAATGTGCACTTTCCTGAAGGCTCGCTGTCCCAGGCGGCAGCTCTTATAGAGCAGAGCGATATACTGATCTCTGTGGACACTTCTTTGCTTCACATCGGTGTAGGTGTTGGCACTCCGACTCTGGGCATCTTCAACTCCACCGATCCGTCACCGTATGAGGGTTTCTACCCCGGTCTTCAGACAGTATGGTGGAAGGGCGATACCCCAAATTGCATGTTTCCTTGTAATCGTTCTCGAAAGAAGGGTTACGGACCTTGGTGCAAAGACGCTTGTGATCGCCGTAAGAATCTTGGGATCAAGGAGATCATGGAAGGCCTCTCTCGAATTCAGCAACTCGCTAACAACCCTGCGTTGCAGATGAAGCGAGTAGAGAGGATGAAGCATGGTTAGTTGTATGATAGCTGTGCTAGTTAGAGACAGATTTCCTTTGACCAAGTTGTGTTGTGATTGGATCTGCGATAGTGACGATTGTGAAGGCATCTATTTCAACCTTGTGGCTTTCGACGATCGCAGCACAGATCCTCTCATGTTCAGATACCTTGAAGAGCGGTTTCAGGGCAATGTGGTACCTGTTTCTACGGATGACAGGATGTCCGCCCCTGCGCGAGTAGGCATGGCTCGTCAGACTGTTGTGAAGCTGTTTCTCAGTGGTGCAGGCTGTGACTATCTGTTTCTTCTGGACAGTGATGTGATTGTTACCAAGGCTACTATCAACGAAGCCATTCGTGATTACAATCTGCTGGCTGAAAAGATGCCTGTTGGTGGCTATACACTTTACGCATTGAACCACATTGAAAAGACACACCCATGGAACAGTAATAAGATCTTCGCCGAGATCAGCTTGACAGGGGATGCTCATTTGTTGTATCGCCGAGACCACCTAGAAGAGGTCGGTAATCATTTCAGTGTCCGCCCCGGAGGATTTGCGGATCAGCAGATTCATGCCATCTATGATCATGGTCTGAAGTTCTGGACTCGCATCACACCTCCGTATGAAGTTCAGCATCTCGGGTTCGGAGAAGGTGTGAGTTTCTGTTGGGATTGGGATGGCATCGCTCCTTTTTGGGTAAGAAGGCCGTATTGGAGCCATACTGGAACAAAAGGAGTTATCAATGTTACGGGGTTCGATGTATTACAATATGCTGACCTTGTAAATCGGTACGGTGGTCTTGAAGCACCGAAACTCTATCTGGAAATGATGAAGGAGAAAACCAATGAATGTTCGTGAGGAAGTGGACCATCGTTTGCGTGGTCGAATTAAGATTGTAGCTGAACATGAGGTAACCAAGGAGAAGAGGGTTATTTGTGAGCAGAATCTGGTGGTGAACGGTACTTACAGTCAGCTTTCCCGTCTGTTGTCAGGCGATCTGGTCGACAACACTATCACCAAGCTGGACTTCGGTACTGATGGCACTGCCCCTACAATTTACGAAGTAGCGCTTCAAGGTCCACTGGGCATCTGGTTGACAGTTTCCGATACCTACCCGTCAATTACGACAGTAACATTCGGAGCAACCTGGGCGTCAGATCAGGTCAACACCAATTCCATTCGAGAAGTGGGTCTTTTCACTGAAGACAATACATTGTGTACCAGGGCGGTTTTTCAGGAAATGAAGAAGTCAGAAGGGTGGACATGGACGATCTCCTGGACGCTCTACTACACCCTTCCATAAAGGAGATAACATGAAAGGCAAGTTTGTCCTCACTGCGATTGCTGTAGACAGCGGATATCGTCAGAAATTGGTGAAGGTTCAGAACACCATTCTTAACAGTATGTATACGAAGTTGCTTCGCCTGCTCGGCGGTGGTACAGGCTCGTCTCCTGTTGATCGTATGCAGTTCGGAACCGGCACACTTTCACCAGCCCCCGACCAAGAATTCCTGCAGAAGCCGATCAACCCGATCAAGAATGTTACTCCAATAGTTGACGCTGCTAACTTTGAGGTGGAGTTTACCGCTGCACTCCTTTCAGATGAAGGCAACGGATTTCCGATTGGAGAAGCCGCATTGGTTTGTGCCGATGACACCCTGGTTGCCAGGTCTACTTTTGATGTCCGAACCAAGACGTCGAGTTACATATTCGACTTCTCGTGGACCGTTACGCTCAAGTCGTAATCAAAAAAAGTCAAAATAATGGTTGACTTTTGTTCCACGAGTACATAAAATGCTTTAACAATTAAAAACGTCCCGTTAACCAAGAGGAGATGAGCATGGCACAGCTGGACCTTTCGCCCGAGTCGGTCGCCCGTATGGTAGAAGAGAAAACCCACCTCATAGAAAGAACAGCCAGGAAGTTCTGGCGCAAGATTTTCACCAAGTCCGGAGTCATCGATTATGATGATGTTCTACAGGTGACCTACTGCGCCTTCCTTGACACTCTCAAATACTTTCACAAGTCTGGCAAACCCATGGCGGCGCTGGATCCGTATCTGGTAATGGGGATGAAGAGCGAACTTCTGAACTGGATTCAGAAGACACAACGTCAGTTCAATTACACCTTCGATGACCCGTCCGTCATTGATAACATACCCGAAGTCGTTCAGGACTTGATGCCGACTCTTGAGGACCTGGAAATTGCGGTTCCTCTTTCATCTTCAGCCGCTGAGTTCTTGATGTGCATCTTCAGTCCTCCGAAGGAGCTTGAGGAGAGAATCAAGGCTAAGGTGACGTCAGGTAAGCCCTATGCTAAGAGCATCCTGCCTGTCATCCTGGATTGGCTGAAGATAACATATGACGAGTTCAACGTCATTCGGAATGAGCTCAGGGAGAAGTGCAGATATCAGCCTTTGATGTCTGCTTGAGCAACTGTAGGTAGGTACAACAGGAGGTACAGAGATGCAGATACGTACTCGGTCAACAGGATCCAAACACTTTGGAATCAAGCCCTACCCTCTGCTGGTGACAAATGCGTCAGTGAGCAAGAAGAAGGGCGAGGCGCTCTTGTTTTCAGCCTACACAAAGTGGCATGTGCCAGCTGAAAACGGTAAGTTCAGAGTTGAGCCTGAACACAGGTATGGGTTCAATCCGCTTGATGTTGTTATCACAGACGCTATCAAGAGGTGGCTTGATGAGGAAGGCTACAACCTTCCAGAGTTGGCGCTGGACAGATACACAATGCTCCAGAAAGGTCTTCACACCTCAGACGACGGAGTTGTAAGAAGGTACAAGGAGGAAGGCGTGATGGTAGTTGAAGAATCCGAATGCCCCGCGTTTAAGAGATACTGGAATCCGGACACCTCCGAATGCCAGGCTTGCAAGAAACATTTTCCTGATGAGTACTTCGCTTGCAAGAAGATTTGCGAGAAGAAGGCCCAGGACAAGACGAAACCTCAGAAACCCACGTCGTCTGAGACGCCAGATTCCGAAGCGGAGCCAGAGGAGAGCCTTGAGACAGCATTAACATCACAGAGCAACCAATCTGCAAGTTCATTCAAGGGGTTTCGTAAAGGTTCCCGGGCCCAGGTTTTGATAGACTACTTTGCGGCTACCGGATCGGTTAGCTTTTCTGAGGCAGCACAGCACCTTGCTACTTCTTGTGATATCGGATTAGGGAAGGCAATGGAGAACGTCAAGGGTTACGTTAGTGAGTGGAAGAACGGAAAGTGGAGCGGGAAGGTGATGGATTTCCCCTTCACAATCACAGCGGATAAGGAAACAATACGTTATCAGGAGGGCTGATGAAATCGGTAGTGATCCTCTCCGGAGGAATGGACTCGACAACTCTGATCTATGATGTTGTAAGCCAAGGCGGTGAGGTTGAGGCACTCAGTTTCAACTACGGACAGCGACATTCCAAGGAGTTGTCATGTGCTGCCGTCACCTGTCAGAAGCTGAGCATTCCTCACAAGGTGGTTGATCTAGGTGAGGTAGGAAAAGAGCTTTTGCAGGGTAGCGCACTCACAAGTGACATTGATGTTCCTGAGGGGCACTACGAAGAGGGGAACATGAAGTTGACGGTGGTGCCCAACCGTAACATGATCATGCTTTCTCTTGCCATCGGATACGGTGTTTCCATCAAGGCTGATGCCGTTTACTACGGTGCTCATTCTGGCGACCATGCTATCTACCCGGACTGCCGTAAGGAGTTCGTTGAGGCTATGCAGAAGGTGGCAACTCTTTGCGACTGGCATGAGCTTGAACTCAAGGCTCCGTATCTGGATATGGACAAGGGGGATATCGTCATTCGAGGTGTCATGGAGCTAGGTGTTCCTTATGAGGACACTTGGACTTGTTACAAAGGTTTGGAAAAGGCCTGCGGTAAGTGCGGGTCATGTCAGGAACGCTTGGAGGCCTTCGAAAAGGCAGGGGTGGAGGATCCGGTTACTTATGATTGATGAAACCAAGCTTGTCAAGGGCATACGCCTGTTTTTTGAAGGTCTAGGCCTCGGCGCGGAACTGGCCGACCAGCATTTTAGGGATACTCCAAAACGTGTTGCTAAGGCCTGGAAAGAGCACTTTGGTGCTGGGTATGAGCTAGACCCCAAGAAGTATCTGAACGTTGAGTTCTCTGATGACTACGACCAGATGGTTGTGGTGAAGGACATCCCTTTCATGAGCCACTGCGCCCATCATATAGTTCCTTTTTGTGGTGTTGCCAAGATCGGCTACCTTCCTGATGAGAAGCGTATCACAGGTTTGAGCAAATTGGCAAGGGTTCTGAATGGATATGCTCAGCGGTTGCAGATTCAAGAGCAGCTCACTCGACAGGTGGCTTCGGCGATCCAGGAAGTGTTGCGGCCAAAAGGAGTAGGGGTGGTGCTGGAAGCTGAGCATTTCTGCATGACACGTAGAGGGGTGAAGGCTCCTGGCAGTATGACCATCACCAGTTGCTTGCTGGGGAGTTTTCGGGATGAACCAGAGACCCGAGCTGAGTTTCTGAACATGTAGGAGTCAGTTGTGTTGCGAATTGCGTGGGACGATTACCATGATATGGTTAGGGTTCTTGGTAACAAGATCAGGTCCAAGATTAAGCCAGGTGAGGATGGGAAGATACATATCATCGGCTTGCCTCGTGGCGGCACACTTGTTGCTTTGCATTTGACCTACATGTTTGAAGAGTTCTATGCTCACTTTGATGCCTTCAAGACAGCCCACTCTCTTACATGCGAGCACACCGTCATTATCGATGATGTTTTGGAAACAGGAAAGACGCGTGTCAAGCTCATGAATATACATAACGCATCCTCAATCGGCATGTTTGCTGTGCTCGTAGACAAGTCTTTCCTGTATACCACGTCTCCTTCTGATGTAAGTATAATGCGACTGGAGAGCAAGATCTGGGTGGAGTTTCCTTACGAACGGGAAGATGACCCGAAGGAGATCAAGAGCAGAGAGGAAAGAGGGTATGAAGCAGACGGATGATGTAAGTGGTGTGAAGAGCCTCGGCTCCGGCAAAACCGACTACCCAAACCAAGGCGGATGCAACCCCGATGTCCTGGAGAAGTTTCCGAACAAGTTCTCTCAGAGACGATATACAGTGACGTTCTCTTCGCAGGAGTTCACATCCCTCTGCCCGAAGACAGCCCAGCCCGATTTCGCTACTATCACTATCACCTACGAACCCGATGAGTGGTGTGTTGAGTCCAAGGGTCTGAAGCTATATCTGTTCAGCTATCGGTCGGAGGGGTCGTTCATGGAGACGATTATCAATAATATCCTTACTCATCTAGTGGAGCTCGTCAAACCACATATAATGACAGTAGTAGGTGATTTCGCTCCTCGTGGAGGCATAGGCTTGGTGGTGGAAGCCTGCTACGTTCGGGATAAAGGTGTTATTACCTCATCAAAGGCAAGACAGAAGGTATCATAACGACCCAAAAGGTGAAACAGAGGGTTATCGGGTTCGAAGAGAAAGGGGGTGCAGTAGTATGAAGATTTTGTTCGCTACTGCTACATTTTCAAGCCCAATACAAGCTGCTTGAATACACCCAGAACATACTGGAGGCCTGGCCTAAGCTGGTTCAGGAGAAGAAGCTGACAAGCTGGCTTTGGGACAATAAGGCTACTGCTTCCGAGAGAATCATGATGCTGGATAGTGGAGTGTTCAGCACCTGGACACTCGGCAAGAAAGTTGACATCGACGCCTATGCCCAGTACTGCAAGGACAACGATGAGATAGTGACTGTCTACGTCAATTGCGATGTAATTCCGGGGAGATACGGGGAAATTCCTACCGCTCAAGAGGTGGAGGACTCAGCAGCGAAGGGCTGGGATAACTTCATGTATCTCATTGACAAAGGCCTTCCGGCTCACCGCATCATCCATGTGTTCCACCAAGGTGAGGATTTCAAGTGGCTTGAGAAGCTGATGGATCACAATGAGGAGAGAGTAGAAGCCGGTGAAGAACCTCTCTACATTGGACTCAGCCCTGCCAATGATCGAACCACTAAACAGAAGATCCTTTGGCTTGATCAGTGCATGCCTTACGTCACAACTCCCGATGGCTCTGCCAAAGTGAAGTGGCACGGCTTCGGTGTGACAGCTACCAAGATCATGCGTCGGTATCCGTGGTATACGGTGGACAGCACAAGCTGGATGCGCGCTGGTGCTTACGGACAGCTCAAGATTCCTGCTCGAGGAGAGAAGCTACCGTTCCTGGACAGCCGCTTGCAGATAGCATTGACGGCAGGTGCAGGCATCTCTCAGGCTGACAAGCATTACGGCAGTTTCAGTGATAAAGAGAAAGACGCCATCAAGAAGTATCTGAAAACGATAGATCTGTCCATTGATGATGTTTGCCAGGACGGAAACGAAGGCGTGCGCCACCGTCAATTCGCTAACATTCATTACTGGAAGCAGATGGAGAAGGAGCTCAACACATTGGATTTGCGATGGAAGAAGCCCCAAGAAACGTTTTTATAGACTGGATCATTGCTTGCGCTAATGAAATAGATAGGCAAACAAACATCGAAGAGGGTTATTGGATGGGTGTAATAAACCCTGTGATACGAAACTACATTATGTTCCGTAGATCTTCAATGAGAGCTATTTGGGGCATGAAGAGGAGATGCAGTCGAAAATGAAGACACAGCCGCTACTTAGTGCTATCAGCACAATCTTACCAGCAGTCAATGCCAAAGGTCTTGTTCCTGAGTTTCAGTTTCTGTACTTCCACAAAGACTATGTGGAAGCCACAGATGGTAGCTTGCTTTTGCGAGCACAGCTTGAAGAAGAAATGCCTGAGTTCTGCGTTGAGGCTGGCGTTTTCCACCAGCTTCTGAAGACAGTGACAGCTGAGGAAGTGGAGATCAGACTGAAGGACAAGTCGGTAGTACTGAAAGCAAAAGGACTCAAGACGAAGCTGAATCTGCCTGCTGAGGTACCTGAATGTGACATCGATTTCGATGTGGACGATTGGACAGAGGTGCCAGATGGTCTTCTCGAAGGTTTGAGTTTATGCAGATTCACAGCCTGTCCTGACCAAACTGCTGGACCTCTCACAGGGGTTCGTGTTGAGGAAGACACTGTTATTTCCTGTGATCGCTGGCGAGTTTCCCTGTTTTCCCTTGAGAAAGCTTTTGGGCATTCCGTTACCATTCCCGTCAACATAATCGACCAGCTCGGTCGTTTTCCGAAGATTGAGGGGTTTGCGATCAAAGACAGTACGATCTACTTTGACGCAGACACAGCCAGAATCGGTGCCAAGCTTTTGTTGGGTGAGTATCCTTCCGAGCCATTGCTCGGACAGCTAGACCAGATCAAGGATGCAGAAGAGCTGAAGCTCACCAAAGAGCTGAAAGGTGCAATATCCGATGCAGGTAAGCGGCAGAATATCATTCAGAGTAAGATGTTGGAGTTTGATCGTGAGACAGAGTTCACAGTTGATAAGGGGAAGGTGAAGCTGTCAGCCCAGAGCGAGGCGATTGGTGCTATTGAGGAAACATTGGATTGCAAGAAAGCCAAGAAAGCTTCTTTCACTTTCCGGATCAATCCTGTATTTCTGCTCAAATCGTTTGCAGAAACCGATACTCTTCTGTATTCGGAGCCCAACAACATCGCTGCATTCGAAGGCAACAACTTCATGCATCTCGTGAAGACCAAAACGCCTGACGAAGACAAATGACAGACACCATTCAGCGAGCCTTCTTGGTTGATGATGCTGTGTTAGCCAAGTACGGCAAAACCCGTCGCCGGCGCAACATGAAGAATCGCGCTAAGGCTGGCGGAAGGAAGCACAAAGCTTCGTCAGCCATCAAAGACTGCTCTACTTGTGGTTTATATGAGAATGTGCATTCTCCGAAGATGGAGCCTTATGGTAAGGGCGAGCTTGGTGTTATGGTGGTAGGTGAGTCTCCCGGAGCTAAAGAGGACAGAAGGGGGAGGCCTTTTGTAGGACCTGCTGGTGTTACTCTCCGTCGAGCAATGAATGAGTTTGGCCTTGACCTGGATCGTGATTGCCTTACAACAAACGCCTTTCAGTGCATGCCTCCTCCTGATGTCAAGAAGACGAAACCAAGGGTCAAGAAATGGGTTTCCTGTTGTAGGGAACGGTTGGAAAGACAGATCAAAGAGTTCAATCCCGACATGATTTTGACCCTTGGTGCTGATGCAGCTAACGCTGTGTTACAGCCTTCTTTCGAAGCACTGACAGCGGCTCGAGTTCGCGGGTTGGGATTCCCTTCTCGTAAGTTCAACTGCTGGGTAACATGTGCTTGGCATCCGTCCTTCGTGAATCGAGAGGATGATCCTGCGATTGAGAGGTTTTGGTTGAATGATTTGGAGGATTGCTTTGAGTATTTGGAGAGGCCTTTCCCCGCTCCAATGGCTGAAAACCATATCATTCTCGACGACAAGAAACGAGCACTCAAGCTGCTGAAAGAGTGGAGCAGCTCTGACACACCACCTACTGCTTTCGACTATGAAACCAACACACTTTTTACCTACAACAACACTGCTCAAGTTCATTGTGTGACATTGTGTAATGACCCCTCTATAGCCTACTTCCTGCCGCTTGAGTATAAAGACTTCTGGAATGAAGAGGACCTTCTTGACATATACGAAGGCCTGGGAGGTTGGCTTGCATCACCTTGCCCCAAGATCGTTCAAAACCGTGCGATGGAGGAGAAGTGGTCAAACGAACATCTCCAGGCCCCGGTCAACAATATCATTGATGATACTATGGTCACTAACCACGCCAGATTGAACAGACAGAAATCCAGCGGGTTATCATTCCAAGCTTTTCGCACAACTGGTGAAGACTACAAGAAAGGTATCAATGTAGAAAAGGAAGGTTGGGCTGATAAAGAGCCTGTTGATCAGGTTGTGAAGTATGCCTGTTTCGATGCGCAAAGCACATTGATTTCTCATTATGACCACAAAGCCGCACTTGTTAAGATGCCTGAGGTGAGGCAAGCGGCAGACTTCTTTCTGAGCTGCTCCCCTGCTCTTGTCCGCATGGAGATGCGAGGCATTGGAGTAGACCAAAAAGAGATGGAACGACAGAAGGACGATGGGGAGAAGCAGAAAGCCGGTTGTGAGACCTACTTTTTGGACCACCCTTTTGTTGGTAGGTTCAAAACAGTAACAGGCAAGGATCAATGGAATCCTGGGGCCGACCAAGATTTCAGGGATATGTTCTACAAGACGCTTGATCTTGAGCCTCCTGATTGGAGGACCAAAGGAGGAAAGCTTCCGGCTGACAAGGACGCAGTAGCCTTCATAGTTCAGAATGTGAAAGACGATCAGATCAAAGAGTTCTGTGATAACATGATGACCTGGAGGAAACTGGACACACTTCTGGGCACATTTATTTCACAGTTTGAAAGGCTGCTACAGGATGACGGACTGATTCATCCTGCTTTTTGGTTGCATACAGTTGCAAGCTATAGATCCTCTTCATCCGATCCAAACTTCCAGAATCTGCCGAAACGAGATGAGCTCCATGCTGCCTTCCGTCGAATCGTGATTCCTCACATAGGCAGCATCATAAGTGAGATAGATGCCGGAGGTTCTGAAGTGGCAGTCATGGCGATGCTGTCGAAGGATTCCACACTCACAAAGCAGGTCCAGGAAAGGTTCGATCCTCATGCCTACTGGGCGGCAAAAATATATGAGACCACCCCTGACAAGGTGACCAAGGAACAAAGGTTCATGGGTAAGAACAAGCTGGTATTCCCGTTGTTCTATGGGAGTTACTTCAAGTCTATCGCCAAGAGTTTCGAGATGCCAGAGCGTCATGTCAAGAAGGTTGAGGAGGAGTTCTGGCGGATGTATCCTGGTATTCGCAAGTGGCAGGAGACACAGGTTCGTTTCTACAAGAAGTTTGGTTATATCACCATGCCTCTTGGTTTTCGTCGGTATGCTCCTTTGTCTCGTAACCAGATTTTCAACAGCAATGTACAAGGGACGAGCTTCCATCTGTTGCTTGAATCTATTCGTCGAATCGACGATGAAATGCGTAAGAAAGGTATGAAGAGCGGAATGGAGATTCAGGTACACGACTCAGCTGTTACAGATATCGTCGAGGAAGAGCTGGAGGACGTTAGGAAGATTCAGTGGAAACACATGACTAATAAGCTGTTTGATTGGCAGGGCGATGTCTCCAGAAGGGCAGAATGGATGGAAGGTCCGAACTGGAAGGATATGGAAGAGATCAAAGTAGCAGCGTGAGGAGATGAGCTATGCTATATCAGCGATGTCGTCCAAAGATCTTTGATGAGATCTTCGGCAACCGAGAGATTGTTCGAGCACTGAGAAAGGTTGTCGAGAAGAAACCTTCGCAGCGTCCTCATACATATCTGTTTCACGGGCCAAAGGGGTGTGGTAAGACGACCCTTGCGAGAATCATGTGCAATGAGTTAGGCTGTGAGAGGACGTCACTAGTGGAGCTGAACGCAGCCAATACACGCGGTATTGACTCTGTCAGGCAGATAGCCGAGAATGCAGGCGTGGCTCCGATGTTCGGGGAGGCCAGATGCTATCTGGTAGATGAGAGCCACCAGTTGACTAGCGCTGCCCAGGAAGCTTTCCTTAAAGTAATAGAAGACTGCCCCAAACATACATACTTCATGTTTTGCACCACAGAACCTGCCAAGCTAATAGGTACTATCAAAAGCAGATGTGCCCAGTATCGAGTTATGCCACTACGTCCCAGCGAGATGCGAAAACTGTTGACACACATAGTTGACATTGAGGGTATAGACGAAAAGAAGATAGACTTGGAGATCATCGACAAGTTGACGAAGGCATCCGATGGTTGTCCACGAAACGCACTTATGTTGCTCGAACAGATCCAAGACCTTGATTCCACTGAAGAGATTGAAAAATCCATTGAGTATATGGCCTATGCTGATACAGCAGATAAGGATGTGGTCGAGTTGTTGAAATTGGCTACGTCCAAGAAGGTGGATCGGTGGCCGAAGATTGCTAAGATGTTTGACAAGGTTAAGGCAGATCCCGAGACCATTCGCATCTTGTTACTCAGATGGCTCAAGAAAATGCTGCTGACAGCTAAGAATGAACATGAGGCGGTGAGGCTCTGCGAGCTCATCATGATTTTCGAGAAGCCCACATATTCTGCCGGAGATGCCATACTGGTGCGAATGTTGTTTGAGTCAACTTTGGTTGAGTAACTGTAAGATACTTTGATATGGAAACACTAGTAATGACTTTGAAGTATCTGTTGGTTGGAGCAGGCGTATTGCTCGGTATAGCACTGTCTGTTATAGTTGTTGTGGTGCTTGCTTTTAGCATTGCTCGAGCCATTACTTCAGGGATTCTTGATGCGAAACAGAAGTACAAAAAGGAGGAGACTGATGAGCAGGATGGATGCAATCGAGAAGGAACAGAAGGACAAGGAAAGCGGAAACTACGGCATAGAGAGGAAATGGTACATTGACCAGGATGCCCTGGACAAGCATGGAATAGAGCAGTACAGGGCGAAGGTAGGAAGTAATTTCCTCTCGATTGTCCCGCCTTCGGATCCCGATGCTTACTTCGGGTTGAGAATCTTCGTCCATTACAACATCGGCCCCAATAATGATGCCTTTCTGTGTCCGCGGATGATGCTCGGCGAAGCATGTGTCATCTGTGAGAGGCAGGATCAGCTGAAGGCTGCTGAAGCGGATGAAGACGTTATCAAGGCACTGTCTTGCTTTCCTCCGCGGTATCTCTTTCTGGCAGTGGATGAGACTTCAGAGGAAACAGCGGAGAAAGGTCCTCAGTTGTATGATGCTCCTCAGACCGTCAACAATGAGATTCTGGGACTCAGCAAGAACCGCAAGACAGGTGAAACGATAGACATTAGCGACCCTGACAAGGGCAAGATGCTCATCTTTGACCGAACTGGTACCAAGGCTCACAACACACGATACAGCGCTTTCGAGCTTGAGAAACGCGAACCTTTGGCTGATAATTGGTTGAAGGTGCCTAGCATCGAAGATCTTCTGTATTTTGCTACTGAGGCGGAGATGCTGAAGTCACTTGGCGCTTCAGTCAGAAAGGCTGATCCCGAAGATGAAGGCACTGATACTGCAGATGAAGGTACTGACACAGGTGGTCGTCGCAGCAGGGGTGCCCGCTCAGGACGTTCAAGTCGTCAGTCATCGGAGGCAAAATCTGAAGAGACACCTTCCGGTTGCCGGTCACGGCGGAGTGAACCATCTAAGCCCGAGGAGGCAGAGGAGAAATCGGGTGATGAGCAAGACGACGGGACCACCCGCCGCCGGCCCCGGATTCCTCGTGATGAGGAGCCTGCATCGGACGAAGCGCCTGCTGATGATAAGGGCGGTGAGGGTGAGGCAGCAGATAGTGATGTCAAGTCTCGTCTGCGCGATCGCCTGAAGAAGCGGCGGGCCTCACAAGAAGACTAGGGATGCTTAGTTACGAAGAATTAAGGCAACAGCTCCCAATAGATCTGAACAATCTCGACGAAGATTGCAGTCTACAGCCTGAGTTGTATATGGAAGCTGTTGAGCTTGCTTCAGAGGCCAAGGAAGCTGCTGTTGTCGCTAAAGATGATCTTGATCGAGTCGAAGCACAAATTGCCGTAGGCTATCGGAGCGGTGAGATCAGTACCGACATCAAGAAGACGGAAGAGTCCATCAAGGCGTTGGTAGCATGCCATGACGATGTAGTTGCGGCGAAGACAGCCTTACGCAAGAAGCAACGGATCTCCCAGCGTATGGAGGGTCTGGTCAATAGCTTTGACCATCGCCGTAGCATGCTGAACAATGAGACAGATATGTTCAACGGACAGTATAACCATTGTGCAGACATAAAGGGTCGCCGTGGTGCTGCTACCGAAGACGAAATTCGAAGTGCAAGGAGGCAGAAGAGTGGCCAAAAAGAAGAATGAAGAGGAAGAAGCAGTAGAGCTTATCAAACGAGCACCTCCGGTTACGCACTACCTTTCAACAGGTTGTACATTGCTTGATCTCGCAATTGCAGACCGTCTGCCTGGTGGGTTTGCCTGCGGTCGCATCACACAGATCTACGGCGGAGAATCCAGCGCCAAGTCGGTTCTAGTGGCTGAAGCGCTCGGAAGCGCGCAGCGGCAAGGTGGCACTGCCTACCTTCGTGAGCGAGAAGGCACCTGGGATTTTCAGCGAGCAGAGAATCTTCACGATCTTCATACCGATAAGCAATGGAGTTATGACACCATCGATACTATCGAAGATCTTTTCGAAACACACATCAAGGCTGCTGTTAAAAACGTTATGAAGATTGAGAAACCGTGTGGAATGGCGGTAGACAGCCTGACAGCACTTCCATCCGCTACTGAGATTGATGAGGAGATGGGTACAGCTACATACGGAACTTCCCGGGCCAAGATGTTAAGTTTAGGGTTTAGGAAGCATCTTGGGGGTATCATTAGTTCAAAGTTGAGCCTGATCATTGTTGATCAGACTCGGGACAACGTTGGTGTCACATTCGGTGACAAAGACGCTATTTCTGGCGGCAGAGCGCTCAGGTTTTACGCTTCCACACGCGTTCGACTGTCACATATCGAGAGAATCTGCAACAGCAGTGACAAGGTTATCGGTGTGAAGATAGGTTTCTTCGTCAAGAAGAACAAGGTCGCCCCACCATTTAGGGAAGGAGAGTTTCGCATTCTGTTTGACTATGGCATCGATGACATTGGGTCTTCTATTGATTGGTTGCATGATAATGATCCTGAGCTGATAAAGATCAAGGAGAAAGAAAAGCTGAAGAATCCTCCTTGGGCTATTCCCGAGCTAGGTCTCAGAGCCAGAGGCTTGAATGATCTTGCCAAGAAGGTCGAGGATCAGAACCTTGAAAGAGAGCTTGCGCAAGAAGTTGAGCGTGTCTGGAGAATTGTTTACGCTCCGTTAGATCGCAAGAAGCGGGTGCGTTTGGACAACTGAAATGCCTATCTTCCGTGAAGAACTCGTGCGGATACTGAACTACTTCGACATTTCGTACAGTGTTCAGACCCGAAACGCCCTTAACATAGCCTGCCCCTACTGTGATGACGAGAAGAGCCATTGCGGCGTCTTCGTTGATAACCTGCGTTATTCTTGCTGGAAGTGCAAGGCTTCTGGTACTTTGTTTGAGCTGCTGCGAGAGCTCTACAACATCACATACCAAGAGTATGTCGCCCTTCTCGACCATGAGTTGCCAACCGAACATAAGAGCGCCTTGTCACAGATCAAGGAGATATTAGGTGAGAAGGAGGGGTTTTCTCACATGCCTGATATGGTGGAATGGCCTCCCGAAGGTACTGTGCCTATTACTAAGATGAAGGAGGATGCTCTTACAAGTGACTTCTTGAAGCAAAGACATCTTGACTGGCGGTTATGTGATGACATGGGGGTTCGGGTTGGTGTGGTGGGTCGCTATACAGCTAGGTTTCTGATACCAGTTATCAGTGAGAACACGGTTGTTGCTTATCAGGCTCGAGATATGACGGGCCAGTATGATGCCAAGTACCTGTCAGAAGGTGAGGTGTCTTACTATTTGTACAATATTGACAACGTTGACACTACCAAGCCCATCCCTATCACTGAGGGCGTCATCAGTTCTTGGTTTACAGACTACAATGCTGTTGCATCCTTCACAACCGCGCTTTCTCCTCATCAAATCAATCTAATGCTTTCCAAAGACCCTCCTTATTGGGTTCTTTGTTGGGACATTGGCGAGGATGGCAGTGACGCTTTTTGGAAGGCCCGGCCTGCAATGCAGAACCTATCAGGACAATTCGGTCCAGGCAAAGTCAAGTATGTAACCCTTCCGCCTGGTAAGGACCCCGCTGACTTGGGGAGGGACAAGATGCAGTACCTACTGAAGAGAGCGACACCAATATGAGCAAAACATCATTACTAGAGACGCTGAGTGAAGCAGACATCACATCCATTGCAAAAATTATCGTTAGCCGCTCAGCCTATTTCGCTGAGAAGTTTCCGTTCTTGACAATCGACGATTGTATGCAGGTATCCTGGAGGGAGCTAATACAGTACCAGAGTTACTACGACTCTGGAAAAGGTAAGATCACATCATGGGTCTACGGCTTGGTGACCAACACACTCACCAGCTACGCTCAAAAGGAGTTCAAGAAGACGCAGAAGTGGGACAACATCGAGGACTTCGTCTTTAAAGATGAGAAAGTTGAAACGCCAGGCATGAACTGCTCCTATGATGATTTCGTCCAATTGTTGAAAAGTGTGTTGTCTCCTCGATGCTTCGATTTTCTGAAGCTGCTTGAGGTGGATCCCAAGGCTTGTCTGTCCTCTCTCACCGAAACACTTGGGCTTTCAGAAAGGAATTTGTTATACTTGCGCAATGAGCTTCGAGAGACTACCCGTCATATGCTGTTGTGTTGATGATGAAACAGCCATGCTTTGGAAAGCTATACAGTGCTAAGGCCAAAGAGTGTCAGATCTGTAGGCACTCTGTTAGCTGTTGGGATGTATTTTCAGAAACACCAAGGAGATTTGTAAGTACTAGTGGCTATACCATAGCTATCATGACGATCATTAAAGAGGGGAAGGAAGTAACCGTTGGGCAGATCAAAGCAAGGATGGAGGAAAGATTCAAAGGGAAAGAGCTCAACATCTACTACTATTTGGGGGTCCTGAAGAAGCAGGGTCTGGTAGATGTAACTATCAAAGGGAGGCAACGGCTTTACTCGTTGAGATGATATGAAGGTAGTTGAGATCTTTGAAACGATTCAAGGGGAAGGAATCTATACAGGGGCAATAACAACATTCATTCGGTTTGCAGGCTGTTCTTTGCAATGTGATTCGTGTGACACCAAGTACAGCTGGAACCATAAGGACAAGGAGGATGTAGGGGTCCCTTACATTGTGGACCAGATTCAGAAGATCTCCCCTAATCCACGCCATATCTGCATTACAGGAGGCGAACCACTTGAGCAGCCGCAAGAAGAGGTTTTTAGCCTGTTACAAGCTCTCTTCACATGGCATGGTGTCAGCCAACTGCAAAGCATCGTCATTGAAACCAACGGCTCTCAGGACATCACATGGCTTTTCAACAAACCGTTTCGGCGCATCACATCTTTGTCAGTAGACTTCAAGCTACCCAGTACAGGCAAGACTGATAAGATGCTCACTGACGATTTCAAATACTTGGAGCCGACTGATCTCATCAAGTTCGTCTGCGCTGGTGAGTGTGACTTCCAGTATGCACTGAGGGTGCTTAGTGTCTTGAAGGACTTTGACACTTGTCGTCCGGTGGTTCTGTTTCATTCTCTTGGTGGTGGGGTGAACGGTTGGTTGCCACAGTTGGTGTTGGACAATCGGAACCTGATCGAGTTTTTCGATGTCAGGACTAATGTCCAGCTCCATAAGTTGTTCGAGGTAAGGTAAGGAGGGGTCGTCATGCAAGACGTGTTATTGGCAAGGATGTTTTTCAGGGTTGGCGGGGATAACTTGCATATCGAAACGAGGCCGCTGAAGTGGATCGAGTTCGTTTCAGCAGAAGACCTGGCAAGTCAGATGGTTTCTGATGAATCCCGGGATGAGTTTATCGAGCAGGTTGACAGGAGGACACAAGGGGGCAAAGAGGTTTTCATTGCCATCACAGACAATCTTCTAGGGGTACAGATGTTCAGAGGCACATTCAACAATGTCAGACAAGACAGAAAGCACAGCCACGCTCGTCGGGACCCTCGATAGCGGCCTGCCTTACAAGCTCCAAGTTCCTGTTACGGCTTTGGAGAAGCTAGTTCTTGGCGAAAGATGGAGAGGTTCAGTAGTTCTGCTGCCTGGGGAGCAGAACGGGTCTTCTCGTCGACAAAGGGCTATCCAAGAACAGCAGAGGGAGAAGGGCCGCTACAACAATGTGGTTAGGGCCACAGTTGATGAGAGGAAAGTGATTCGAGCTTGGAATCGCAGTCGCTACATTCGAAGCCAAGCCTCCAAAGAAGATCGGGAGTCCAGAAACCACCCTTTGACTTTTCGCAAGATAGCCAGTTCTTTGCCTTTGGTTCGTAAGGCACTTAGGACAGTGGGGCTTGCTCCTATTATTCGCAACATGGAAACTTACTTTGACTTTTGCTCCACTGGTGGTCACATCTGGGACGGACAGAATCATGGCTACAAGACGGTGACAGGTTTCTTGGAAAAGTTGATTGCTCTCCACAAAGAGGGCAAGCAACCTTGGTGGGACACTCGTGATACTCCTCGCAGGGTCATTAATGATGACAATGCACGTCTGACAAACAGGATCGCCAACTCCTTTGCGCAGACCTTCATGAATGAGGAGGAGTTTCCCCTAGAGGAAGGTAGCAAAGAACACCACCATTTCATGAAGACATCGCAACGAATGGTTGGGTTTATCAAGCGGAAAGGTCGACAAGGTGTGGAGTTGACACAGACAGAAATGATACGAGCTTTGTTGGAGTTCGTAGAAGACCTGTTTGACAATGATCCGGTGTATCCGGCTCATTTGTCTTCCAGCTCTATTTGGTCGGCTTTGCCCCAGTTCCTGGAGGAAAAGGGACTGTTATGAGAGATAGCTGATGGGTGAGCGACAAGGGTTATCGGCGCATATACAGGATTCGATTGCATTCTTTGCGATCACTTCCTCCGCTTTTCTCAAACTGATTCGCACCTGTGTCCGTCCGGACATATTGACAACCGATGCCGTCTATCGTGTTATCAAAGCCTGCTACGTATACTATGATTTAACTCGCCAAGCCCCCGGGGATCACATTGTCGATGTGCTGGAAGACGAGTTGAAGGGTGTGGACAAGTCCAAGAAAGAGCTCGTCTATCACTTTATTGATCGTGTCAGCCAAATGCGAGCACCTAACATCGATTACGTCATTTCCAAGTTGTCTGAGTTCACCAAGACCCGTGAGTTTGAGATGGCAGCGGTTGACTTTGTCAGGCTAGTGGAGAGGGGGGAATTCACCAAGGCAGAGCTACGAATGCACAAAGCTTTGAAGGCAGGGGTGGAACGAGAGGACAAAGGCTGCGAGCATCTCATCGACCCTGATACTGAGGAGGATGTTGGGGAAGAGATTCTAACGATGGGGTTGAAACACTTCGACACTTTTCGCAAGTTCCATCGTGAAGAGCTGGTGTGCATCTTAGGAGGATACAAAGGTAAGAAGAGCTGGGCTTGTATTCACATCGGCCGACAAGCCTTGTTGAATGGTCTTAACGTCTTGCATCTGTCACACGAGAATTCTTTGAAGGAGACTCGATGGAGATATGACAGGATGTTCGGCTCTCTTGCTAGCGAAGATTACTGGCCTGACCGTTTGGTTCCAGTACAGTATCTTGATGAGGCTACTGGACGATTGAGACAGAAGGAAATGCTTCGTCCGAATGTTCTCGACAGTGCTGCTCGAAAGCAAGCACGAAAGACCATGCGTCGCTTCGGTGGACGGCTTATCATCAAGAAGTATCCTATGGGGTCTTGCGACATGCGAGAGGCTGAGAGGTTGCTTGACTATTTGGAACGGTATGAAAACTTCGTCCCCGATCTATTCATCAATGACTATCCGGATATCATGAAGCCTCTCGATGGTACCAAGCCGACCCGAGACCAGTTGAATGAGTCCTACATCTATCACAAGCGATTGGTGGACGAGAGGAAGATGCTAGGGATTGTGCCATCGCAGGCTACTCGTGCAGCCATCAGATCCAAGAAGCTGACCATGAAAGACTTCGCAGAGGACATCCGAAAGCTGGCAAATATTGACACAGCCATTGGGGTATGTCAGACAGATGTGCAGGCGGACATCGGTTTGGGAACGCTGTATGTGGTGGCTGCTCGGCGTGGCAAGATGGATTGCGGTTGTGGCATTGTCATGAATCTGGACGTGGGCCAGTTTGCGTCTGATAGCTTCCCGGTGAAACTCGGTGTCAGGGTGGCTGACGAAGAAGACGATAGTGATAGAGATGAGTGAAGTTACACAGGCTGAAGTCAAGTCGCTGACCCTGGATGATCTGGAATACATCTTCGGCGATAAGTATGCTTTCCAGACCACACCTCGAATACACCAGTATGCTTCCATTCTATGGGCTCTTTATCGTGGTGAGTCCATGTTTTTGCATGGGATAGGTACCGGCAAGACGCTCACAGCTATCTATACTTCTCAGGTGTGGGATGTCGATAGGGTGCTGGTTGTTTGCCCCACTACTGTCATGAAGACTTGGTATGACCAGATTGAGGAGCATACCTCTTACACATATGCTCTGCTGCAGGGGGAAGGCAGAACCCGAAAGATGATTGTGGAGAATGATTTCTCCAAGTTTCACATCATCAACTATGAAGGTCTCAGGACAGTGTGGGGTCGAAAGATTGACGCAGTGGAACGTGGTAAGAAGGGCAGCAAGTATGTGCCCGACCATGACGCAATCAATCGATCACCATATGATTGTATCATCTGGGATGAGTTCCATCGTTTAAAGAGCTGGGGAGCTCTGCAGACGCAGATTTCGTATGCCTTGGCGCGCTATACCAATAAACGTATCATGCTATCGGGCACACCCTTGGCCAAGTCGATACAGGATTTCTGGTCTGAGTTGATGATTCTAGATGATGGCAAGACCCTGGGCGATGATCAGTTTGTCTTTTTGCATACATATATGCAGAGGATTGAGATGGAATCCAGGGGGCGCAAGTTCTATGAATGGTTCCCGAAGAAAGACGCCACTCAGAAGATTATTGCGAAGGTTGCGCAGGTAGCTATTCGGTACGACGTGTCCGAATGCGCCGATCTGCCTGATCTAATAGAGCAAAAGCGAATGGTACAGCCCAGCGAGGAACAGCGGAAACTGCGCAACGCTATTGTTAATGATCTCAAGGAAGAGCTGGAAGAGGGCAAGATCAACCTGAAGAATGTCATCAACAAGTCCGCTAAGCTAGCGCAGATCAGTGGCGGCTTCTATTACGACGATGTAAAGCAGCCTGTATATCTCAAGACCAACCCGAAGGCCGACGAGCTGATTGAAATGCTCATGACAGAGGTGCAAGGAAAGTGCATTGTCTATCACAATTTCATTCCTACAGGACGTCTGATAGAAGAGCGGTTGAGAAAGGCCAAGATCAAGTTCTGTTCATTACGAGGTGAGGTGAAGAACAAAGCCAAGCAGATAAACCTGTTTCAGCATGATGAACGCTATAGAGTGATGGTCGCCCATCCGAAGAGCGGTGGTGAGGGGTTGAATTTCCAGGTGGCTAATGTCATCATCTTCTTTGAGCAGGTTTATTCAGGTTCTATCCTGCGTCCGCAGTGCATTGGCAGGATATGGAGATCCGGGCAGGAAGAACCTTGTGTAGTGGTTGACCTTTTGCAGGAAGGCAAGAGAGGGGACCTTTCCATCGATGAGAAGATCTTCTCATCTGCCAGGACTAAGAGGGACCTGGCCAAGGAAATACTGGATTGGATCAGAGACAACTGACAAGATGGTTGTAAATATAAAGACAAGGAGGCAGTATGTGGTGTGTTAGGTGTCATTACGGAAGCGAAGTTTGTCAGTTTGAATCTGTGGGGGGTGGTCGAAAGAGCATTCAGCGACGATGCCCCCAGTGTGGTTTGGTATCGGCAGACCACCTTACCAAGTATCCGTTTTTACTCGGTACACGAACTCTTCATGGTACCAAAGGCGCTGAGAAACGACGCCCTCGTAGCAAGAAGATGACCCAAGATCAAGAGCTTAAGATAGACCAGGAACTGGACGAAGAGATTGAGAAGGCGAAGGAGGAGAAGGGTGGGCTGGTTCTGTAAACACCGCTATGAGCCATACGCCGAAACTCGTGAAAGGATCGGCCCTGTCATTTTGAAGCGCTGGCTGGTGCTGCGGTGTGCCAAGTGCGGCAAGACCAAGAGAAAACGGATACAGTAGTGTTCAAGTCACTTCGAGTTCGTAACTTCCAATCACATGAAGACTCTATCCTTGAATTCCATAAAGGGTTGAATGTGATTGTTGGCTCTACCTTCTCAGGCAAGACAGCCCTCTTTCGCGCTATCTATTGGTTGTGGCAAAACCGTCCTACCACTACAGGCTTCATCAGAAAGGCTTCAGCTACCAAAGGCAAGAGAGGCGCTGATCGAATCGGTACCGCTCAAGTTGATCTAGTGCTCCTGTCCGGAGACAAAGAGGTTGATGTGTCCCGCATTCGCGGTCATGAGGTGAATGAGTACATCTGTGGCGGGGAAAAGCATGGGGCTGTGGGCAAGAATGTGCCTGAGGAGGTGACCACTACACTCAACATTGGCGACATCAACATTCAGCGACAGAGAGAGTATCCCTTCCTGCTCTTCGACAGTCCCGGTCATGTAGCATCCACTTTCAATCGCTTCACCAATTTGGACAAGGTTGAAGCAGCTATTGGGGTGGTTTCGTCTGACATTCGCTCTAAGAAGCAAGCAAAGGCTACCGCCGAAAAGACCTCTGTTGACTTGAAAGAAAGGATTGCCGGCTTCTCCTATTTGAAGGATCTTGAAGAGCTGGTTGTGGCTGAGGAGGAGATTCTGGTTGAGATAGAGAAGGCTGATACTGTTTTTGAGACTCTCATCAGGTTATCAGACGAAGTAGCTCAGTCACAAACCAAGATTGCTGCTATTAGTGAGGATCTGCAGGTTGAGAAGGATGACGCCAAGAAAGCCCGTAAGAAGCTTGAGAAGGCCAAGGCGATCGATGAGAAACTGTCCGCTTGCCAGAAAGAGGCGGATCAGTTGTCTGATTGCCTACAGAGAGCCAATGATGCACTTAGCAGAATAGACGAGATCAAGGGTTCTCTGCCTGCTTGGAAGAAGGAGTTGGAACTCCAGAATGTTCTAGTAGAAATAGAGGAAGAGTTAGGCGCAAAGCAAGATTTGATCGGTAAGCTAGAAGATGTTCGAGATCAGTTGGCGATTCTGGGTCCACAAATAGACGGGCGCAAAGACGACATTCATGGTCTGAAAGAGGAGCTTGCTGTAGCCAAGAAAGAGCTGAAGAAGGTTGATACCTGCCCTATTTGCACGAGTAAGCTGACAACAGAGAAGAAGAAGATCATGCTGGAGAATCTCAAATGAAGTTGTTGTTGGTATCCGATATCCATTCACGGTACCTCCCTCCCGAAAACCGAACCGACGATTACTTCCAAGCCCTCCTAAACAAACTCCAGCAGATAGCAGAAATAGCCCGAAAGCATAGATGTCAGGCTTTATTGCAAGCAGGTGATTTATGGGATTCTCCTGAGCCTTCACGGTATGTTCAATCACAGGTGTTACTGACACTTCGAGAGATGGGGATTCCTATCTACACAGTTTTCGGTCAGCATGATATGGTGTTCCGCAACTGGAAAAACATCAATAGAACTGCCACTTACTTGCTTCAGTGTGCAGGTGTTTTGACGATTGTGGGGCTTGACGGTAAACCATATGAACTTGAAAAAGGCATTTGGGTTCATGGGCTGTCGTTTGAACAGGATTTCAACCTACCGAAACCGAAGAAAGAGGACTTCAACATCCTGATAGCGCATGCTTCGGTAGGTACTCGTCCATTGTATCCGGGTCATGTGCTGCCTTCCCCGCGAGAATTCATTCACAAGCACCCAGGGTTCGACATGATGATTGTGGGTGATATTCACTACACCTTCGAGGATAAGTTCAAAGGTTGTCAGATCTTCAATACTGGTTGCATCATGCGCAAGACGGTGAAGAAGGAGGATCTTGAGCACAAGCCTTGTGTATTTGTATACGACACTGACAACGGTGAGTATGAGAAGATTTTCCTGGATGTGAAGCCTTGGGAGGACATCTTCCACATACCTGACAAGCAGACTGAGGAAGCTGACAACAAGCTGCAGGAGTTCATCGATGCCATCCGTAATGAGAAGAAGCTGGCTGTTTCGTTTGAGGAGAATCAGCAAGCTTACTACAAGCAGCATAAGGTCAAGAAGAAGATACAGGAGATAATCGCCGACGCAATGGGTCGGGTAGGGATGTCGGAGAAAGAGAGGAAGGAAGTAGCATGACAGATGTGAGGCAGTTGCAGGAGCGGATAGAAGGTCTTGAGTCGAAGATTGGTAAGTCAGAAACCGAGCTGGCTGAGCTGCAGGGTCGAGTCAAGGCTACCAAGGAGCAGATAAAGAAGGACTTCGACTGTGAGTCACTTGAAGAAGTGGAAGCCAAGCTTAAGAAGATTCGTAAGGAGAAGGAAGATTTGGAGGACGAAAAAGCTGCCGTTCACGAAGAAATCGAGAAGCTACTACAAGGCAAATGAGCTATCGACAACTACTTACTGAAAAGCAGGCAGAGCTGAAGATCCTCACTGAGCAGAAGGAGGAAGCCGATGCTCTTGTAGTCACCCTCGCTGTTGAGCTGGAAGAGCTAGCAGAAGCTCGTGAGGTGATGAATAACATTATGTTGGCTACCCAGGTCTCCATCAGTGATTACATTGAGAGCATTGTGGCTACAGCCCTGCAGGCGGTTCTCGGTGATGAGTATGGGTTCAAGATTGAGTACTCCATCAAGAGAGATCAGTCAGAAGCCCAGCCTTATATCACACGAAATGGTGAGCTCTACCATCCACGTGATGACTGTGCAGGTGGAGGGCAAGACATCGCCGCCTTTGGACTTCGAGTGGCTTGTTGGGCACTTGATGACAACCAGACTCAGAAGGTGTTGGTACTTGATGAACCTGGTACTGCTGTTAGTGTCGATATGATGCCGAAGTTTGGTGAGATGCTGAAAGCTACTTCTGAGCTATTGGACTTGCAAGTCATCATGATTTCTCATGATCCAGTGCTCATAGAATCGGCTGATAGAGCATTCGAGGTCACTATCAAAGACGACGTTTCGTCCGTTGAGATCGTTGGTTAAGCCGGTGTAGCTCAGTTGGCAGAGCAGTTGATTTGTAATCAACTTGTCGGGGGTTCGATTCCCTTCGCCGGCTCCACAAGGAGGTCATCATGGACCATGATGAAGCAAGAGACACTATCAAGAAAGGTGAGTACCATCCTGCAGCTGATTCGGCGCTGCAGTTCATACAGTCAATACCCTACCTGAGTTGGTGATTTGGCAGGAGTCGTTTTCGTCTTGTGCTATTGAAGGAAATATGTTGGCTGAGATTTGTTCGGGCACATTGTCGCGATTGATAAACCATAAACCCGTGAGTGATCGATATCTGTTGGGGCTTGCTTTTACGATCCTCAAGAACAACTACAACAAACTCCAAGAGATTGCTGGCGACCTGACTGACCCTACCAATCAAGGCCGCTCAGCTTGTGATACAAGTGGCGGCTAAGAAGTACACATCAGACGACCTGCTCGATTTGCTTCATAACAAGTACAATCTCGGCAACGGTTACCTTGTGTTGAAGGAAGTCGGCAATGCCACAGGATGTGGCTGCAACAGACACGCAGATGCCATCGTTTTCGGTATCTGGCCTTCGGTAGGTCTTAGGCGATCTGCATTTGAGATCAAGGTAGATCGAAGTGACTTCCTGCATGAAGTGCAACATCCTGACAAGAGTCAGTGGGCCAAGGATTGCTGTCATGAGTTCTGGTTTCTGACTCCTCCGGATGGTGTCATCAAAGATGTAAATGAGCTACCAGAGAACTGCGGTTGGATGAAGCCAAGAGGTTCCGGGCTCACTATTGTCAGGGCTGCATCTGTGAAGGAGAAGCCTGACCTTGATGACGCCTACCTTGCTTCTTTTATCAGAGCAGCGGTGCAACAGATCCAAGGTCGCAAGACAGAGATCATTCAGAAGGCGATACATGATTCAGTCGAATTCAAGCAGGCTCGAGCTTGGGAAACGGCTTCCAAGAAGTTTCTGAATGAGCGAGGAGGAAGGGACTACCTGTACAAGGCTGATGAGATTTTTGAAGAGCTGTGCAAGGCGACACTTGACAAGTCCATGCAGAAAGACAAAGATCACATCATGCAAGTTCTGGACAATTTCAGGGACCACATGCTTCAAACGCTTGCAGTTTTCGGGCAGATAGCCTCACATTCCATCCTATCCACCGACGAGCTAGGCAATCATATACTTGATGTATATGGATCTGCCAAAGATGAGAGTACTTTAGCGGCTCTCAAGGCTAAGCTCAAGAAGGTGAAGAAGACTGACCGCTACACCAGGGACCAGCTGAATCGTAAGATACAGCTTCTGGAATTAGTCAGTGTTTTCAACCCTAAAGAAAAATAAAAGAATCTTAATTTTTTTATTGACTTCTAGGGAAGAATCATTTACAATACTTGTAACAATTAACAACGGAGGATGGAGATGCCTAATCAGGAAGAAACTCAAGAAGCCTGCCAGAAGCTGAAGGCTGAGGCTATGAAGGACATTCAGCAGGAAGCAGTCAAGACCTATCAGCTGCCCGTTTGGGGCAAAACGCGTCTAGATCGCAAGGTTGAAAAGCTCAACCGACGCGCCAACAAGATCGGCTGTCCTCCCATGGAAGTCAAGGTGATCAGGGAGTGGCAGGAGAAGGAGATGGCTCCGGATTTTGATCAGACAATGGTCTGGACGGGGCGGTACATCCACATGTTCGAGCTGGAGCTTGTCGGTGAACCTCCGAAGATCAACGGATGGGAATTCATCGCAGCTCTTACTCATACGCCGGCCGGCAATATCATTCGCCGGACACCGCTGGCGGTTGAGCAGGAGCTGGCTCCAGCCGACAAGTACCGAAAGGCGCCTTCCGCTTGTGATCACTGCAACACCAATCGCAAGCGCCACAACACATTTCTAGTACGTAGTGTTGAAACCGGTGAAGTCAAGCAGATCGGCTCAAGCTGCCTGGTTGATTTCCTGGGTCACAGAAGTCCTGATGTTTATCTTTGCCACGACAAGATGCTCGCCGACATTGATGATCTGATGGATGGCGACTGGAAAACAGTTCCAGGAGATTTCAAGGAATTCAACATCGATGTTAAGTCTTATCTCTGGCATGTCTGTCAGTTCGTCCTGGACGAGGGCTTCATCAGCCGGACGAAAGCTTACAACGAGGGGCTTCCATGGTGCACATCCTCGCTGGCGATCAACAACATGTTCCCGCCGACGAACACGCCGAAGGAAGAGATTAAGGCCATTACAGAAGAGGCCAAAGAGCTGACGGAGAAGGTGCTTGCCTGGGGTGAGACGCTTGAAGAGCGCGCGAATGGTCCGGAAGGGTCCGAGTATCACAACAATCTGGCAGTTTGCTTCGTCAATGGATATATCTCCCACAAGGAGATGGGTCTGCTCGCTTCAGCACCTTCTGCTTATCAGCGTGAAGTTGAAGCTGAAGTGAAGCGCAAATCCCGTCCGGATGTCAACAGTCAACACTTCGGTGAGATCAAGAAGCGCGAAGTTTTCACACTGAAGTTGATGTCTGTCCGCACCTGGGAGAATGACTACGGAACCACTTGGTTTCATCGTTTTCTGGACGAGAATGGTAATGTCGCCGTCTGGTATGGTAGTCTGCCGCTTGAGTATAAGGTTGGCGTCGGAATGAAGGATGTTCAGATCGGCGACGTCGTCAAGGTGAAGGCGACTGTCAAGAAGCATGACGAATACAAAGGCATCAAGCAGACGGTCGTCAACCGCTGCAAGGTTGAGGAATGGCTTCGCAATGAACAGACCGAAGATAACAGCTGAGCAATGGTTGGCGAAACAGGCTGAGGACATGAAGAAGATGGGTCCCCACCTGCGGAAGATTGTTGAGAAGCTGTCTGATGTCCGTTTGAAATGGGCTTACAACATGGGTATCATCAAGATGATGCCTGTCAGGACTGGCCCTAAGATCGGCCGAAATGACCCCTGCCCCTGCGGCAGTGGCAAGAAATACAAGAAGTGTTGCGGTAGGTAACAGCTTATGAAGTGGGCACACCCTTTGAAAGGCCGAACTATCAAGCAAGCGATGGCTGATGCTTTGGACGAGAAACTCCCCGAAAAAAGTTTCTGTGATGACGGTTTTTCCAGAAATTCTCCTATGGAGATTCTTTTTGAAGGGGTGTGTTCGTGGACGCATAGTGCATATCACACTTGGCAATGGAATATTCATTCGTGGGACACAATGCAGGATTGTTTGAAGTATGGTTTTGATGTTTGTGATGATGGATGTGTTGTAGCTCGTGATAACGATTGGAACCATAAGAAAGGCGATACATCATGATGACGAAGGAAGCGCTTGCAAAGGCGAATCACATCTGGAAGGAGCTGGACGAGCACATGGACTACCTATACGCTCGCTGGCTTGAAGAATCAGCATTCGAAGACTTCGCCGAGTACGAAGCAGTCGTTAAGACCGAAGTGGAGAAGCTGGGCGGAAAGTTCGTCAAGATGACGAAGCGTCCTTTCGCAGTCACTGTCGAAATCGACGAGCACACCATTCAGATCAAGCTGACCCAGACAGAATACGTCTGGAAGCGTGTGGCGTAAATCAACATAGAAAATCTCTCGAGAATCCACATACGATCTGTAATACAAAACAAGGAGGTATAGAGATATGGCAAACGTTCGAGTGATAACAGATGAGGGCAAAAGGGGATGCGGTTACCGCAAGAAAGGCGGGCTGTATCTGATGTGTGATGGGGTTGGCACGCCTTGCGGCAAGCTCCCCATCCCGCTGACGGTCTGTCCCTGCTGCGGCCATGGCATCAAGCCCTCGCTTGGCTGGACCTGGGTTAACGCCCGTCAGCTGGCAGAAGGTGTGAAATGCTCCCACAAAGACTGCTCAGCTGCTTGTCCGCTCCACACACCGCCTGAGAAGGCTGGACTGCTGTGGATTGGTGAGTCTTTCTACAAGACTCCCAGTGAGTGGATGGCAGAAGCTGATGGCATGGGCGTTAGCCGCAAGGTCAGCTCAGTCCCCAGAGGCTTCGAAGTCGGCAAGGACTGGGTGATGGTTGCGCACCGCAAGGCAATCAGCAAGAAGTGCGAGACCTGCGACGGGTCTGGCAACATCGCCGATGAAGTTGATGGTGAGCAGCTCCTGAAGAAGTGCGACGACTGCGAAGGTGGCTACAAGTACACCGCCGCAATCTTTCACGCCTTCAAGCCCGACCGGGTTGAATACGTCATCAAAGGCACCGAGACGGAAGACGAGCTGGCTGAGCTCGAGCGTCGCGGACTGTCGCTGGTGAAGCTCGTTCGTACAGACGGGGAGGACAAGGAGACGATGGTGTGGCATCGCCGCCGACACATCGGTATCGGTGAGTCGGAAGAGGACCAGACCTACTACCAGACGGACGAAGGTTATGTCATCTGGTCCCACAACAGCGAGAAGTTCACTGTTCACTTCGGTGATGATATTCTCGCCACTGATGACAGGCTGAGCAAGGCGAAAGCTGTTGCTGAAGAGCACAAGGAGAAACATTCGACAGCTTCCGAGTAGGGGCTGTATATACTTACACGACGCAGGGCCGGTGGGCGGCCCAACTTAAGTATGCTTAGAGGTTGCTAGAAACCTCCTGGAGGGCTGAAAGGCCCTCCACATTTTAAGATGGCCGCAAAGAAAGCTAAGGTGCCAAATCAAGTTCGTTACTTGTGAGATGGGTCACTCCCAGATACGGAGGCTAATTGGTGAATAGATCGGATGTGCACAACTTCCGGCGCGGCCGCCAATTACAAGAGACAAAAGAAACCACTGCTTGAGATGAAAATTGGATTCACCGGAACGCGACAGGGGTTGACGGTTCAGCAGGAAATGAATCTAGATGACCTGCTGTCTGATATCGCCATCGATACCGCTGCGGATGATTCGCCTATCGAGTTTCACCATGGTGATTGCATCGGCGCTGATGCTCAGGCCCATGACATAGTCGATGCCCTTCCTGACAGACGTATCATTATCCATCCTCCTTCCGACCCTAAGTATCGTGCTTTCAAGGAAGGTGATGAGGTTCGCGATGAGGCATCCTACTTGGAGCGAAACACCGACATCGTTGATGAAGGCGAAGATCTTCTGATTGCTTGCCCGAAAGAAGGGCAAGAGGTTCTGCGTAGTGGCACCTGGTCTACCATCCGTCGAGGACGGAAAGCAGGCAGGCCTGTTGTCATCATTTATCCTGACGGAAATATGTATAAATCATGGGAGGGAACATGAGAAACTGGGCGATGACACCTACAAATGATGGGACGATAGTAGATGAGTCTGAAGGCGCCAAGCGGCGTTTGGTGTGCCAAGTCATCGGGCATGGCACATCTTTCGGCAAGCAAGTTGAAACAGCTCTGACAACACTACCGAAGTTTGTGAAGGCTGTGATAGTGCTGCTGGATCAGTTCGAGACTGTCTGTCGTTGGAATGGCGTCACCGCTTCTCAGAAAGATGCGCTGTTAGCAGTGACTGACATGCTCCCCATCTTCGGAGTGACTCAGGAGAAGCAGATGGAAGTATCGCCTACCATGCGAGATCTTCTTAAATTCGTCGCCCGAAGCGGTAGTGTGCCACCGACATTGACAGCAGTCAATGCTCAATGGGAAAGCATCTTGCCGAATGCTCTCAACAGCGAATGGCTGCAGATCAAGAAGGAGCCGAAAAACATTGAAGGGATGAAGTGTATCGTCGACTACGTGGTCCTTACCGAAGCCGGTAACAGAGTCCTGAAAGCGCCGAAGACCCATCAGAATGCGGGAGAACGGGCGCCGTCGCTTCTTTACCATGTCAATGTGCTCATGTCGATATCACTTCAGATACAAGAAGCTCACTTGCGCAAAGACGAGTTTCGCCTAAAGGAGCTGCTTAAGGCGCGGTCAGAGTATTTCGATGCGTGTCCTGAAACGTTGCGTGACAAGCTTGACGACATGATGGGTGAAATCAGCAACGCCTTGGCGGGTCTGGAGGATGAGGAGTAGGAGGAGTGAAAGTTGCTTTCTGCAAAGGTTCGTGGTTGACGTCGAAGGAACTTAGCAGTATGAACTTTACACAGCTTGGCCAGGCTATTCAATACAACATGTCTCTTCTTGACAAGAAGGCTGTGGCTGCTTGTATTGATGAGCTTCGGCGACGTGATGCTTTGATCTTACAACTGGCAAACCAGATCAGAAATTTCAGATAGAAACAATTGTCGTCTTGTAAGTATATTCAGAAGGAGATACAGAAGGAGATACAGAAGGAGATACAGAGATGAAGATACTGGATAAGTTCAAGCGGCCCAAGAAAGATTCCACACCTGACAGTAGCAAGGTGAAGTCTGAACAGAAGGAGAAAGCCAAGGTTCTCTCCAACAAGGAGAAGCGCCGGCAGCGCTGGGAGAAGCAGCGCAAAGAGCGCGAAGACCTCGGCTTGCGTCTTTGCAAGGTCAAGAGCACCAAGAAGGGTGGACAGAAAGGCGCTTTCGGAAAGTGCCGTGGACCCTTCTCCGGCGAGGCAGAAAGGCCCAAGAAGGCAACAGGTGAGGCTGCTGAGAAGATTCGCAAGGAGCGCAACCAGCGCCGCAACGCTCGCCAGAAGATGAGGAAGACTGCGTAATGCGTAAAGGCAGATGTAAGCACTATCGAGGCCTGCATGGCTGTGACTTCATGAAGTGCGCCAGGGGCATTGATCTTCACAAGTTTGAAGGTCCTCAAGGCTATGCTGGTTTAGTGTTACGCCTGCCTTGCCTGAATGATGACGATCTGGTTGAGCGTCGGAAGGAAACAGGCAACGAGCAAGCTGAATGCGTCTTGTATAGGGAGCCTACTCAGGAAGAGATCGATGCTTATGAGGCAATGATCGAAGCACATTGCAACCGAATGATGAAGTGCACCCCATTGATCAACAAGATCAAAACAGAGCATGCTGGTGAAACAACTTCCGGCAAGGATGAGTGTCCGGTATGCGGCAAGACGATCTATTTCTCTCATGCAGGTAGTAACGGGCATGTTTGGTTGAAATGCGAGACGAAAGGTTGTGTTCGGATAGCAGAATAGGGGTGGGTGATGGATATGCAACTGAGTGAATTCCTCGTTTGTTGCCAGCAACTGAGCGAGGAAGAGTTGTTTATCATCGTAGCAGAAAGTATAAGTGTACTGAATGACAAGACGTGAGCAGGAGTCGACATTGAATCTTGAAGCATACAACCTCCGTCGCCTCGAGATGATTACCATCAAGTTTCTCTTCGAAAAGCATCCGGAGAAGCGGATGGTTGAGAAAGCTCGTATGCTAGGCATCTCCGCACGATCACTTCGCACAAAGCTGAACACTTACAGACGCAACGGAGAGAAATGGCCGCCCAAACCGAACCAAGGCAAGGGTCGACCTGTCAGTACACGAGAAACCCAACCTATCAAGCCGAAAGAAGGCCAAGGTGACACATTCTGTCCATGGTGTGGTGGCATAACACGTACACCAAAGCATGGCGGCTACTGCTGCGAACACCATGAAGTTCTCGGCAAACGTTTCAAGGCCTATGAAGCCAACAGCGAATTCTGGAACCCGGGAGGGTGGCAGGACTTTCGCTACGAACACAAACCTTCTGCTACAAGAGACGCGATATGAACGTCTATGTGTTAACAGCAAGTGTGTCATACGACTTGAAACGTCACATTCAGAAGCTGGCGAAGGAACAAGGCTTGAGTGTGTCTGCTTACATCCGAACAGTTTTGGCACAACACGTTGCAAAGATGGAGACTGGAACTGAACAAGAGTTTGCCGATACACTACTGATGCTGATGAATATGTGGTGAGGGAGAAAGGAAAGACATGAGAGAGCTCGTGATTACAGTTAGCGGAAGTCCGAAGACAGGCAAGACAACAATTGCTGCTGAAATCATGCGCACCTTTGCCATTGCTGGCTTTGATGTGAAAGTAGAAGATTCTCCTGACAGTTATTCGCCAGAAACACGCAAGGAGGCGCTGATAAAAGATCTGGCTATGGCTGCGGCAACAATGCCTTCAAGATTGCAATATCTGAAGAGTGAGGTGTCAATACGGGTTCGAACCCAACAAGAGTATACCGATGGCCACACTACTGATTGATCCTAATAGAGAACGACTGCGCTTCAGCTGCGGCCAGTGTGGTGAAACAATGGACTTCCTGTTTGAATACGATATGGCAGACGGATTGCTTAAGATCAAAATCTTCCCGTCAGTAGAGCTGCCTGATGGAAAACATTCGCCAGAAGTATACGTTGAACCTGTTCATGTTATCGGAGGGGTATGATGCTTAAGAACTTCCCTGTCAAAGACCATCCGGATGACGGATTGATAGTTGATCCAGCTGATGGGAATCAGCTCGTATTCACAGTGCATGACAAGCATGGTAACTTCGTCTGCAATCTCGGCGTAGGTGTTGCAGAGAAACGAGCAGTAGCAAGGGACATTGAACACGCATTGATTGCGGCACGAGACATAGGCTTCGAACAAGGAAGACAGCACATCAGAAAGGCGTTAGGGATAGCTGAGTGAAGCTCTCAAAGAAGAAGAGATACCCAAACAAGTATGAGAACCCGACAGGCTGTATTCGCTGCGGCCATGATGAATTCGACCCTTTAACAGAGAAAATCGTTAGATGTACTGAATGCGGTAAGCAACAGTTGGATCCTAAAGAGTGCGTAGTAAAGGAAAACAATGAAAGACTGCCCTAAGTGTAAGAAATACAGACAGCTGACCGAGGTCCTCCGAGAACTCATCGAACGTTACAGAGACGCATTGTATCATACTGTCGAAAAAGCAGTTGAGCTTCCCTCCGACGAAGAGGACAAGATCGGCAAATGGATCGACCGCTCGAAACGAAGGATTGAGATACTTGGTTGGGACCCAGACGATGAAGAATGATGTGGCTGTCACTTCATATCATGATGTCATGATGTAGAAAGACGAGGTGGAGTTTATGATCAGAGAGAAGACAGTTGAATGCATCAAGGACATCGTGGTAGATGCCATACGTGCTAAGAGACACGAAGTGGAATGCTCGCGCTGCAAACGTATTTGCAAGCTGGAGCGTGACTCAGACATCGATATCGTTTCATATAGAAGCACATTGACGATTCTATGCCCTTCCTGCGCTCACGCCCTTATGAATCTCATGACGAGTTGGTTTTGTGAGAAGGCAGTAGAGATGGCAGAACTAAACAAGAGTAAAATAGATCATGAAGTGGACGAAGTGAGTGATGGGGTGAAGTGTGGTGAAGTTGGCGGGAGTGGATCAGCTCAAAATATATCCCCTTCTGAGAACAATTCCACCCCACCGACGAACCATCATCAACGGCCCGTCAAATCTAAAGCCACAACACCACCACAGCCGGCGACACAGCATCATGACCCATCGGAGCCACATCAGAATCGCATCAAAGTTGAAGGGGTAGTTCATGCTTCCTACAAGCCGCAGTTCTCCACAGAGGTACATCGAAACGAACACAGCGACATAGTAGAGCCTTGCGACCATATCGATCTCAAGGTTGCAGTCGATCCATCCAATCCTGGTGCTGAAAGAAGCACTGTGGTTGAGATTGACGATGGCAAGATGGAGAAGGTTGAAGAGCATATAGCTGTGTGGAAGGACGGTAAGGAAAAGGATTCGATCAACCTGAACAGAGAACCTCTTCCCGGCACCCGACCTTTCGAATGCCAACACTGCCAAGCAACATGGGAAGAAGGCCGATGGACAATGAGAGATCCGCTTTGTAATGTATGTGGTGTTAGGGTAGCCCATCCTCCTTTCAAGAAAGGCGACCTGATAGAACGTGAGCATCCTGTACCCAATCGTGACCCAGACTGCGGCATACTGACAGTGGAGGATTGCCGCTGGTTCGACTCAGAGCTTGCTTGGAGAGTTTGTGTGAAGGAGGTTGAGAATCGAAATCTACCAGCAGTGCTGTATGTCTTGGTTCCACCCATACAGAATCGTTCTGTACGTAGTACAGAACGAGGAAACACAGGTCCCAACGACTGCCACACAGGAGAAGGTGTGACAGGTATTACACCTGTCTGTACTCTCCGTTGTCCGAAGTGCAAGAATGAGAATGCGGATCTATTCGCCACTGTCATCAATCCAACGACTACCGAAGAGGAGATTCGATGTCGAAATTGCCGGTACCAGAATGGTGAGTGTTATTTTCTAAAGAAGGCTGAGGAGGAACTAGCCTTTTCTTGGCAGCTGATGATACAAACTCGGGGCATTGGCACGATGGCTTCTCATCGATTCTGTACATCCTGCGGTAGGCTAATTGAAAAGGAGGGGCACGCCATCTGGTGTAACATATTTCTAATACCACATATCTCCGACTACATGCCGCCTTCTGACATTCTAAAAGTGGTGCTTGTTATTCCTCCGAACACTTGTCCAGACGCCATGACATTCGAGCAGATGATGAATACGCCTGCAGACGTTGTTTCGTATGGTAGAGTTGTAATACATGAACAAGGAGTGGAGCATTCTATGTCGGCGATTAAGAAGTGGAGATGAAATTGCTATCGATATATAGGATGGGATGGAAGGAAGCGCTCGAGATCATGCAGAACGGAGGGCGAATCGCCAAATTTTCCGACGGACACGCCGAGGTGATTACGGCACAGAAGAAGGTGAAGCGGTGGATGGGCATATACGGCGTAATTGAGGATTCGGAGGGCGGCGAGTGTGTCGGCTACCTCACGGGGCGAAGTGTCGAGTTGTTGGAGGAAGCACTTGCGGCTAACGATGAAAGTGAGGCTCCGAGTGGAGGTGACGTGCATGGAAACCGCTGATACACGAAACGAATCAACCGAGAAGGTTGAAATGAGAAAGTGTCTTGATTGCGGCACAGTAGTCAACAACGACAAAGATACTTGTACTCATTGCGGTAGTGAGGTGTTGGCAGTGCTTCACTACTTGCATTGCCCGCTCGACGGAACAAAGTTGCACGAGATCGCTCTCGGGCTTGTAGCGTGCAGCAAATGTGATACACAGTTTATTCCGACAACAGATCTTGAATGGGAGAAGGATCATCCTACATCTGTGATGCACAACTTGTGTTGGGTTGAGGACAAAAAAATGAGCGCGAGAGAGATGCAGACGCGGAAGGGTTTCTTGTTTGATAGGTGTGTGCGGCGAGAACGAGTGGGGTCTGGGAAGATACGTTATGCTTGTCGGCTTGGCTTGTGGTCTGTTGAGGGCTATGACGAAAACTGCGTCGATAAAGAGGCACGCCGATACTGGTATCAATACTATAGTGATGGTGAGTATGAATCTCTGTTGTCGAGCGCTAGAAGTGAGCGGTCAGTAGAAGATATCGAGAAAGCAATGAGCAGCCGTGAACGCGAAAGGCTGGTTGAGGCGGTTAAAGAGGCATATTGTAAGCGGGGCGATGCATTTCCTGACCTGACCGAGGCAAACCGCAAGTGGAAAGAGGCAGTGCGCAAGCTGCGGGAATACGACGAGAAAGGCAGTGAGCAATGAGCGAGGAACTCGAGAAGCTGGTGAAGGCGGTCGACGGGGCATGGCGCAAGTGGGAAGAGGCAAACCGCAAGCGGAACGAGGCATACCGCAAGTGGGAAGAGGCAGGCCGCAAGCGGAACGAGGCCTGCTGCAAGTGGAAAGAGGCAGTGCGCAATCTGCGGGAATACGACGAGAAAGGCGAGTAGGCATGACCGATGAACGCATACCCGGCTGGGACGCGCCCGACTACTGCAGCCTCGCCGACTGCGTCGAGAAGGACCGTGAGATACAGACACTTGGCGACCGATCAAGCTCAAGCGAGCCTTTAGGCGTCGCTTGAAGCGCCTGTTGGGGCGGTGCCCCGACCAACAGGCGCAGCAACAATACGGGGCAGTAATGGGAGGTAGAACCCCATGAAAGACGCACTGGAGAAAGCGGTGAAGGTCAACGCGGAGAAGGCGGCGAAGTCTGAGACTTCGGCTGACGAAGCGTTGAAGTACACGCAGGCAACCGTGAACGCGGCCAATGCGATGAGGGCTGCTGGCATTGTTAAGTAGCATAATCACGAGGGCGACAGGGCTACCACCTTGTCGCCCTAAAGGGCAGAAAGGCAAGTGAGATGCAGAAAAGAGATGTTTTTGCCGTTGTAGTGTATATTGGTGTTGCTGTCGCGGTGTCAGCCCTTGTTGCATATTTCATCACTAGCCCGAAACCCAAGCCGATGTTTACTATTTACGAGAGTGGTGATATCCTGCTCGGGACGAACACGACCATCACTGTGTCAGACACGAATGTCCTATTTATTACGTTCGTTGACGATTCCGATGCGGGTGTTCTGGGGATAGTTCCAGAAGGTGACACCGAGGTTATCTGGGTCCATGAAGGCGAAGAGTTCCTTCGATTGTCTGTGATGTGACCGGGGAAGTGTTGCATGTTCATACGCCGCCCGCACACAGTGCAAGCAACATGATTCGTTTGCTAATTGAGACGATAGAGCAGATCGCCACCGTACGATAGAGCGACAGAACAGGGGTAAGTGATGCCGAGGGATTTTATCCGGGCGCAAACGCTCGATGTCAGAAGGAAGGTTCACCAGAACGACGGCGACGGACTGTGCTTCTCTGCGTGCATAGCGAGCCTTATGGGGCTGAGGCTGGAAGATGTGCCTTGCTTCTGGGACGACGACAGGGGCGATAGTAGGCGTGCCGATATGTCTGACTCAGCAAAAGCATGGCTCAAAAGCCAAGGCTATGTGTATTGGGAATTGCGGTGGGACGGGGAGTTGGGCTGCCAGCACGAGCCGTGTCCGTGCATTCTTTCCGGCCGGTCGCCGCGGGGAATCATGCACGCTGTTGTTGGCGAGTTCTTTATCATCGACGACGGCGACATGAAAGGGCACCATGGGGTACAAATGATACATGATCCGCATCCGTCAAAGGCAGGGATCAAAGAGGTAGAGTGGATAGGGTTCTTGCTGCCAACGAGAATTACCCCGTCCCCGGCAGAACAGGGAGATAAGTGATGAACAAAGACCGCGACAAGCTGGTTAAGGCGCTTGAAGAGGCACACCGCAAGCCGCGGAATACGACAAGAAAGAAAAGTCGTAACGTACTATGTACGTTACGAAAAAAACTCAAAAATATTCAACACTTCCCTTTCTTTTTTCTGTATATACAATTGATATGATCAAACAAAATGGGCGCGCTCAAGCGGGGCGGAACACCGGGGGCTGCGCATCCGGTAACTAAACACGCGGACTGGGCAAAGACGGTAGGGAGGTTGCCGTGACTGCCGTTAAGGGGAATCGCTCCGGCGTGGTAGAGTGGACATACGCGGTGGACGGCAAGGTGTCACAACACAAGACTGACATGCAGGTGTGGCGTAGGCTTGTATCACGTGCGATAGAATACGGCACGGACTTCCGTGCTGCGAACACGGTATTAACAAACAAATGACAACCCGGCGAATAGGCGGCCATAGGCGCCAGCTCTGCCCTGCCCGCTGCAGCGGAGTAGGGCTTAGCCGGGCGAACAAACAGAGGAGGAGCACAATGAGGCTGATAGTGTTGGGAGTGTTGACAGTGTTGGGGATGTCTTCTTGTTACGCCGAGCCTGAACTTGGCAGGGATCCGGCGGAGGATCCGCGGCCGGTCCCGGTGGAAAGCAAGGTGAAGGCTGAGGCCAAGAAGATGGTGGCTGCGAGGCTGGCGGCTGCCATAATTGAGGCTGAGAGGATTGCTAACGGAGAATGTCCGAAGTGCAAGGCCAAAGACAAGGAAATAGCTGACTTGCAAAACAAGCTCCTGGAGGCCAATAAGCAGCTCGAGCGGGCCCGTAAGATTCTGCAGGACATGGACCGGAGGATCATGTTGGGGCGTAAGGCCGCTATCACGGCGGCCTTGATTCTGGATCCGTAACACAACAAAAGGGGCAACAGCCCTGGAAAGGAGAAGGTAGGATGAGGAACTGGAAAGTGGTAGACCTGGTGAAAGTGGCGTTAGTGCATATCGTGATTGCGCTGGTGCTGCTGTTTGTAGGGTGCGGTCTGCTTGGGCAGAGCGGGGTGAGCGATAACCCGGCATTGCGGGCAGCGTTTGTGGAGAAGGGTATGGAGCTGGCCCAGAAAGAGGGCATGGAGGTCACCGAGGCGGAACTCGGAACCATCTATGACAATGCGGTGGTAATCGCGAACTCTCCCGCGGCAGTGGCAATTAGCGATGTAATCGAAGGCAACTCGGATGCCGTTGCCAAGCTGAAGGAGCTGCTTGAGGAGTACCTGCCCAAAGAGTAAGGGCGAGATATCCCCGGGGGCGGTCCGATATGGACCGCCGCCGGGGTAACGAGTACATTAACGGATGGGGAAGACTCGGAACCGACGCAAATCTCAGAATGATGGCCGAGCAGATAGACGCGCTGGAGCGAGACCGGGTAATGAATCCACCGGGTAGAGCGACAGAACAAGCCCAATAGCACAGAAAGGATGAGACATGAAGGTAGACATGGA
>Ga0272441_10000206_pt1 | contig 134814 bp, 116 predicted proteins | sample SSMProp6N_FD_193582 | JGI IMG/M metagenome (GOLD analysis project Ga0272441, IMG submission 193582) | Marine sediment archaeal communities from Little Sippewissett salt marsh, Falmouth, MA, United States - SSM-Prop-6N | ecosystem: Environmental > Aquatic > Marine > Wetlands > Sediment ...
GGACCGGGACTCGGGCTCGTGGGCGGGCTGGGGAGTCGGGGACCGGGGAGTCGGGGACCGGGAGTCGGGCTCGTGGGCGGGCTGGGGAGTCGGGGACCGGGACTCGGGGACCGGGACTCGGGCTCGTGGGCGGGCTGGGGAGTCGGGGACCGGGGAGTCGGGGACCGGGACTCGGGGACCGGGACTCGGGGACCGGGAGACCAGGGCTCGAGCCGACGTTGGGCCTCCGGTGGCTTCGCCTTCCGGACGGCGCCACCGCCCCCGCCAGGGTGAGGACGGCGGCGCCGCCCTCCAGGCGAAACCACCGGAGGTACTCCATGTTTGACCACGCTTGTCCTTTTCCCCACCAGCGGCTCGAGGTCTACCGGGTCGCGTTACAGCTAGCGCAGCTGTCCAAGCGGTTGGCCGACCGGATCCCGCGGGGCTACCGTAGCTTTGCAGATCAAATGATTCGGGCCGCGGGTTCCACGGTGCTGTTGATCGGTGAAGGAGCAAATCGATTCAGCAAGGGCCACAAGCGCCAGCGCTATGCTGAAGCGCGCGGAGAGTGTGGCGAGGTGGCGGCGGCCCTGGAGCTGGTTGTTGCATTGGAGTTGGTGCCCCAAAGCGAAGCCCAGCAGGCGTTGGCCCTCGCTGGGCGCGTGGGCGCCATGCTCACCCGGCTGCTCCAGCGCTTCGCCTGAGACCACAGGAGGGAAAAAAACTGGCCTGCGTCACCGGTGTCGCCGATCCTCGGTGATGGTGAAAACACAAGGTTTCGTCCCGACTGGCAAGCAGGCCAGAGCGGAGCGCGGCGAGCCGAGTGACACAGACCAGCCCGGACCTTCAGAGTCCGAAGGAGCCGGGCTAAATGCAACAACATTCTGGAGGTAAACATGGCCATAGGAGCGAAAAAGATCAGGCGCGTGGCCGGACTGATGAGAAGTCGCCTGCCCGAGCTGCACCTGGACCAGGTGAAGGATCCACGCAGTCGTCGCGGCCGACGCTGGAAGTACCTGGCGCTACTGCTTCGAGCGACGATGCTCGGGGTGATGGCTGGCTGCAAGAATCTGACGGCACTGGAAGCGCTCACCGATGAGATGTCGCTGGCGTCGAGACGGATGCTGCGGATCCCGCGACGGATCCCGGACACGTCCATGCGAAACACGCTGATCAAGCTGCCACCCGAGGAGCTTCGGCGGGTCATCTACCGACAAATCAAGACGGCGCACCGGCGCAAGGCGCTACCTCCGTTTGGTTTGCCCTTTGGCCAGGTCGCCATCGATGGCCGAAGCACGGCTCTGCCCGATGTCACGTCGGCTGATGAGGACCATCACCTGTACCCTGGTCAGCGCAAGGGCCAAGCCGTGCATTGATGCGGTTCCCATCCCCGCACGCACCAACGAGATGGGGCATTTCGCGACGGTGCTCCGGGACTTGATGAAGGTGTACAAGCGCTCCAAGCTCTTCGGCCTGGTGAGCGCCGACGCGGGCAACTGCTCTGAGGCGAATGCCCGTCTGGTGACCGATGAGCTCAACCTCGACTACCTGTTTCGCCTCAAGGCCGACCAGCCCACCTTGCTGGCCGAAGCCAAGGGGCTATTGGGAGGGCGCAGGGCTCGACAGGCCGTGGCCAAGACGGTGGATGTCGTGGGAAGCACAACGGAGACACGCCGCCTGTACATCACCGACGAGATGGCCGGCTTCCTCGATTGGGGACATCTGAGGACGACGATCCGCATCCGCAAGCAGAAGCACGACATCCAGACCGGCAAGCTCCTCGAGTCCGAAGACCACTATGCCATCAGCAGCCTGGACATTGACGCCTTGTCCAAAGACCAGTGGCTCTATGCCTTCCGTATCCACTGGGGCGTGGAGAATCAGTGTCACAACACCTGGGACACGGCATTCGCCGAAGACAAGCACCCCTGGATCGAGGCCACAACACCTGGGACACGGCATTCGCCGAAGACAAGCACCCCTGGATCGAGGCCGACCCCAAGGGCATGGTCGCCGTGCTGCTGCTGCGCCGGCTCGCCTACAACCTGCTGGCGCTCTTCAGGGCCGTGACCCAGCGCGCCGAGGTCCTACGGCAGATACCCTGGAAGACCCTCATGCGCTGGGTCTACAACACACTCATCGCTGCGCAGGCCACCGATCTGGAGGGGATGCGCAACCGTCAGGTGGCTACCATCAAGGCCTGAGGCAACGCCGCGCTCCGCTCTGGCCCCGGAGATAGCTACCACATACCCGCCCGCCCGGGCGGCCCCGGACACCGCTGGCGCGAGCCCGCGGCCTGGCCGCGGCTTGCGCAGGCGACGCGGCTATTCCTGCCCCAGCCTCAAGGGACAGTGGATACGCTGTGACCTCAGCTTCTCGGATCATACCTAACCTACCGTCAGGGCGCCTTGACAGGGTAGGCTCCATAGGGTACTGCGATTTATGAATAGCGAGGCATTAACGCGATGTTGGAACACTTGGTCATCTATCGCAGTGGTTTCGAACCAACTCGTGAGCCTCTGTCGTCGCACCACCCAGGAGGCGCGAGATGAGCAAGCCCGACATCGCAAGGCTGGAGTCCATCGTCGGTCCGGACCACGTCAAGCAGCACCCCGCGGACCTGTACGTCTACGGATCCGACTCCTCGGTGCACGCGGCGTTGCCCGACGCAGTGGTGCGGCCCGGCAAGACGGAGGAGGTCCAGGCGCTGCTCCGCTATGCCAACGACCACGGCATCCCGGTCATCCCACGTGGCTCTGGCTCGGGCATGTGCGGCCAGGTGGTGCCCATCCACGGCGGCATCGTGCTGGAAATGAAACGCATGAACCGCATCCTCGAGATCAACCCGGCCGACGTCTACTGCCGGGTAGAGCCGGGGGTCGTCGATGACGATCTGAACAAGGCCCTCAAGCCCCACGGCGTGTTCTATCCCGCCACGCCCGCCTCCAGCCGTATCGCCACAATAGGCGGGGAGATCGCCAACAACGCCAGCGGCGTGCGCTCGGTGAAGTACGGCGCCACGCGCGAGTCCGTCCTGGGAATGAAAGTGGTCCTGGCCAACGGCGAGCTGGTCACCCTGGGCGCCCGCACCCGGGTGGAGGCGTCGGGCTACCAGCTCGAGCGACTCTTCGTGGGCTCCGAGGGCACCCTGGGCGTCATGGTGGAGGCCACGCTGAGCTTCGTGCCCATCCCCACGTTCCGCGCCATGGGCATGGTCCTCTTCGACAGCCTCAACAACGCCGGACACGCCATCGGCGCCGTCATGGGAAAGGGCGTGGCCCTGTCCATGCTGGAGCTCGTCGACTCCGTGGCTATCAAGGCCGTGAACAACGCCATGGACTTGGGCCTGCCCGACGTGGAGGCGATCCTGCTCATCGAGGCCGACGGCATGGTCAAAGAGGCCGTGGACCACGAGCTCGAGACCGCGCGGAAGCTGTGCGAGGGGCATGGCGGACGGCTCACCCAGCTCAGCTACGACCCGGCCGAGCGCGCCAAGATCTTTTTGGGCAGAAAGAAGCTCTTCCCGGCCCTGTCCAAGTACAGCGACTCCATGGTCTCCACTGCCCTGGCCGACGACATGGCCGTGCCCTACTCGAAGATGGCCGAGACCGCCGGCAAGATACACGAAATCGCCGAGCGCAACGGCGTGGTGATGACCGCCTATGGCCACTGCGGCTCGGGCTGCATGCACACCAAGATCCTCATGGACACCACCAAGGAAAAGAGCTGGGAGGGCGCCCGGAGGGCCGTGGCAGAGATCTACGAGTACGTGCGCTCCGTGGGGGGGACCACAAGCGCCGAGCACGGCGTCGGCCTGTCCAAGGCGGCCGCCTTCAAGCGGGAGAAAGCCGACTCCCTGGAGATCATGCGGGCGGTGAAACGCGCCTTCGACCCCAACAACATCCTCAACCCCGGCAAGCTCTTCGACGCGCCGGATGACTGGCTGACCGCGACCGACCTCCGGTACGTCGCCACGAAGTAGTTGCACCATGGAACTGGAACGACTCAAGAAATGGGAGCATCAGCTCAACGCCTGCATCCGCTGCGGCTACTGCTACGAGTTCTGCCCGGTCTATCGAAGCACCCGTTGGGAGACGGACTCCCCCCGGGGCAAGCTGATCCTGATCTCGGGGCTCTTGCACGGGGAGATCGAGGCCACCAGCGAGACAACCGACAAGATCTTCTCGTGCTTTTATTGCAAGCAGTGTGAGGGCGTGTGCTCCTCGGGGATCCCCTTCACCGAGATCCTGAGCGACACGCGGGCGGACCTGTTGGACCTCGGCGTCGTTCCCACCGGGACGATCTCGTACAATGAGAGCCCTCACTGCGCCATGTGTCTGGGCTGCGTGCGAGCCTGTCCCCATGAAGCTCGCGTTCTGGAGGGAAACCGCGTGGTCATCGACCCCACGGCCTGCCAGAGCTGCGGAATCTGCCTGGACGTGTGCCCCGGCATCAACACGCGGCTGGGCAAGGGGTTCGACGCCGGCCCGGAGATGCTGCAGAAGCAGGCAGCCGAGTTTCTGTCCGCGCCCGAAAATCCCGCGGCCAAGGCCATTGTCTTCGCCTGCAACTGGTCCAACGTGCCCGGGCTGGAGACCGCCCGGCTCGACGCCACCGTGCAGCAACCAGACCCCGAGTACAAGGTGCTCGTGACGGCCTGTGCTGGGCGGCTCCCCGCCAAGGTGATGTTGGACGCCTTGGAGCACAACGCCTGGGGCGTCCTGGTAAACGGCTGCCCCGAGGACGAGTGCGAGCACCACGGCAGCCACGAGGCCGCCAAGCGCGTGGCCGCCGTGCAAAGGCTCCTCGGCGAGGTGGGCGCAACCCCCCGCCGCGTGCAGTACATGGAGCTGTCCAAGGGCGACCCCCTGGCCTTCGAGCGCAAGGTGACCGAATTCATGGACGAAATTCGCAAGTTGGGACCCCCTTTCCAACGTGGCGACCAGCCCTAGCGAGACAGCGAGCAGACCATGCAGATCACCCTGCCCTACGGCAAGGACGGCGACCTACAGGGGTCGCTCCCAGACGAGCGGGTGGCGGGCTTTGTCGAGCCCAACACCGTGGACATCGCCGACGAGTCGGTGACCCTGCGGGCCGCCCTGGATGCGCCCATCAACGGTCCCACCCTCGCCGACTTCTTGGCTGACGCCCGGGACGTGCTCTTCATCGTCAACGACGCCACCCGGCCCACGCCGACCTCGCGGGTGCTGGACATCATCGCCGACGACCTCGAGGGGGTGAACTGTCGGTTCATCGTGGCCACGGGCGTGCACCGGGCGCCCACCGAAGAGGAGTACGTCCAGATCTTCGGCGACCACTACGCGCGCCTAAAGGACCGCATCCACGCCCACGACGCGCGCACCGACGAGATGGTCTTTCTGGGCACGTCCAGAAGCGGCACCGAGATGCACGTCAACAAGCTCGGCGCCCGGGCGCACAAGATCGTGATCATCGGCTCGGTGGAACCCCATTACTTCGCGGGGTACACGGGCGGGCGGAAGTCCTTTCTGCCGGGCATCGCGTCATACAAGACCATCGAGATGAACCACAAGCTCGCGCTCAGCCGAGAGGCCCGGGCCCTGTCGCTGGAAGGCAACCCGGTGCACGAAGACATGATCGACGCCCTGTCGACCGTGGACAAGGAGATCTTCGCCATCATGACGGTCCTGGACAAGGACCACCGCATCTACGCGGCAACGGCGGGGCACATCCACGACTCCTTCACGGCGGCCATCGACCGGGCCAACGAGGTGTTCGCCGCAAAGATCGCCGACAAGGAAGACATCGTCGTATCGGTGGTGAAGTTCCCCCAGGACATTGACCTGTACCAGGCCCAGAAGGGCATCGACAACGGCAAGCTGGCCCTCAAGGAGGGCGGCATCCTGATCCTGGTGGCCAAGTGCCGCCACGGCGTGGGCGAGGAGTCCTTCGCGAGGCTGCTCACCTCTGCCGACTCTCCGGCGGACGCCCTGGCGAGGATCGACGACGGGTACCTGCTCGGCTACCACAAGGCCGCCAAGATGGCCGAGATCGGCCTGTGGGCCGAGACGTGGGGGGTCACCGACCTCGACCCCGACCTCCTCGGAGACCTCTTCATCCGCCCCTTCGACTCCCTCCAGGCGGCCCTCGACGCCGCCCTCGAGGCCAAGGGCCCGGACGCGAAGGTCCTCTTCCTCATGGACGGCGGCCTCATCGTACCGCTGGTGAACTAGCCCACCGGCTGTGAGAAAGCCCGCCGGCTGAGGTGGCCCGCCGGCTTGACGCGCCCGGTCGAAGGGTCCGATACTCGCTGGAGAAGGGACCGCCATGCCTACCACCTCGAAAGCCCGCACCCTCACGCTCGACATCGATCTCATGGCCGACCTCACCGGCTTCGGCTCGGCCACACGAGAGACCGAGGCGCACCGTCGGATCGCGAAGCACTACGCATCGCCCCTGCTGATTGGCCCCGCGGTGTCGGACGGGCTGATGGCCTGGGTGATGCACCTGTACACCGAGGACGAGGCGGACCTCGTCCAGCACCTGCCGCCCCTGTGGCCCCGCACGGCCGCCGCCGTGGCCCGCAAGTCCGGGCGCGGCCGGCCGGACGTCGAGGCCGTGCTCACCCGGCTCGCCGACCACAAGCAGGTCATCGCCTCGGTGGGCAATCCCCGGCGCTACACGATCCTGCCCGTGGTTCCAGGCACCATGGAGATGGTGCTCATCACCACCGACCCGTCCACCCGCAACGCCTGGCACCGGGGCTTCGCCAAGCTGTTCGAGGACCTGTGGGAGAGCGGCTACATCACCGACTACCTCCACCTGTCCCGGCCCCCCGTGCGCTACCTGCCCGTGGCCGCGGCGGGCAGATCCCTCTACCGGGCGTGGCCCTCGGACCACCTCGAAGAGATCCTGGAGCCCTACGACGACTTCGCCGTGGCGAGCTGCCAGTGCCGCATGGCCATGGCCCTGCTGGGCAAGGGCTGCGGCAAGCCTCTGGACAACTGCACCTCCATCGGCCCCATGGCCCAGTACCTCATCGACCGCGACATGGCCAGGAGGGTGGACCGCGCCGAGGTGCTGGCCGTCAAGCGCGAGGCCGAGGAGCACGGCGCCATCACCTGGATGATGAACGAGTTCCACTCACACCAAGGCAACATCAGCTGCTCCTGCTGCGCCTGCTGCTGCCACGGCCTGCGCACCCTGAGCGAGCACAACGCGCCGGGGGCCATCTCTAAGCCCCACTTCCTGCCCCGCAAGCGCCCCGAACTGTGCACCCTGTGCAAAAAGTGCGTGACGGTCTGCCCCACCAAGGCCTGGAAGGTCGTCCCGGACCCCTCGGTGCCCCCCAAGGGCAAGCGAGCCAGGGCGCGGGGCGGCCCGGGCGAGCGGCTGATCTTCGACCAGGCCCGGTGCGTGGGCTGCGGCCTCTGCGTGGTGGGATGCAAAGCCGGCGCCCTGGACCTCGTCCCCGTCGAGGACGCGCCGCCTCCGGAGACGAGCTACGTCGACCTCATCCTCAAGATGGCCCCGTCCTTCGCCGTCAACTCCGCGCGCGTCTTCCTCCAGCGCGTCTTCGGCCCCGCGGGCCCCACCGGTCCCCACCTCCACGGCCGCCCCTAGAAAGGACCTCCGGTCATGCGCACCTCACAGTACCTCGCCGCTTTGGTCATCCTGGCCGGGATCTTCCCGGGCGCCGCGGAGCCCAGGGCGCAGACCTGGACGTTTCACGGGACCACGGTCGAAGGAGATCAGATCGACGCGGTCCGCGGTCCGAACGACACCATCCACGTCGTCTCGACCCGCTACTACCAGGTCGACGTGAACGGCAACGTGGTGGTGGACGAGGCCGTGGGGGACGAGCAGCAGTGCTCCCTGTGCTTCCCCCCGGCCATCGCCGCGGGCGACGACGGCACGGTCCACCTGGTGACCCGCCACGGCGGAGCCATGACCACCGGCTACGACATCCGCTACCGACGGCGGTCGAGCGGCGGCACCTGGGATCAGGACTACCTCTTCGGCTCCCGGGTCACGCGCAACTACGTGGTGGGCGTGGCCTGGGGTGGCAACGGACAGGTGTTCATGAGCTCCTCGGAGGCCGGGAGCGACGTGTGGGGGGATCACCACATCTGGCAGGCGGGCAGCGGCTCGGCCACGTTGCTGGGCGATGTGGGCGGCATCTGGCGCGCCGACTGCGACGGCCGGCTGCGTGGAATCGCCGGGCGGGTGTTCATGGTGTCAGGCAAGCCCGACGGCGGCGGAAACGCGGCGTACTTCCTCCACGGCAGCCCGGGAGCGGGCCTGGCCACCGACCTGGGCGCCAACGTCCAGACCCACACCGCCCTCTCCTACCGCACAGGGTTCGCCGACCTCTACGTGGACGGCACCGGCGTCGTGCACTTCTCCTACGGCGCCCAGAGCACCGTCTACTACAACAAGTACACCTCCGCCGGCGCCAAGGTCTTTGCCAGCGACACCCAGGTCTTCGACGGCCTGGGTGTGTGGCACCTCGAATCGGGCCTGTCGGCCGTGGCCGCGTCCGACGACGGAAACACCGTCGTGGCCGTGGCCCTGCGCAGCGACGGCAGCCAGCAGGCCAGCGACAGCGACCTGCTCTGGGCCCACTCCACCGACGGGGGCGCCACCTGGTCCACGCCCGCCGACACGGGGCACAACACCGACGGCGGAGAGGGCCGCCGCCGCCCGCGGCTGGTGGCCATCGGCAGCAAGTTCTTCCTGTTTTACAAGGACAACGCGACCTCCGGAATCAGCCTGGCCACCCTGGACATCCTCGTGGACGCAGACGGCGACGGACACCCGTCCACCACCGACTGCGACGACACCAACGAGAACGTCTACCCGGGCGCCGTCGAGGTGTGCAACGGCATCGACGACAACTGCGACGACATCACCGACGAGGGCTGCTACGCCGACGCCGGCGTGACCGACGGCAGCGTCACCGGCGACGCGGGCCCGGCAACGGACGCCCAGGGCCCGGGCTCGGACGCCGACGCCCAAACAGACACCGACGCCGGCTCGGGAGACGGCGTCCAGACCGGCTGCACCTGCGGCGCGGCGTCTGGCAACCACCCGGAGCAAACCAGGTTCCCACTGCCGGCGCTCGTGCTGCTGCTACTCTGCGGGTGTTGGATCTGGCGGAGCTGACCAGCGCTCAAGGGAGCTCGTCGTACCTCGTCTTGAGGTACCACACCGAGCCGAACTCGCCGGAGCAGGCCGGAGGGGTGCACTCGGTCCAGACGAAGTGGGCGTTTCCGTCCACGTCCACGTCCAGGGAGGGCTCGTGGCACTCTTCGCCCTCCGGAGAGACAAGCTTGGTCGGGAGCCAGTCCCCGTTGGTGTCCGTCATGGAGTAGGCGATGCGGTAGCTCGCGTTCCACACCGCGTGGAGCCCGCCACCGGAGGTCAGGATCAGCCTCACGAAGTTGATGGTGGACCCTCCCGGGACCGTGACAAAAGGCGCCCAGGGCGCGCCGCTGAAGGGCGCCACCGGCCGCGTCGCGTACTGGGCCTTGTTGGAAAAGACGTGCACGGTCTGAGCGTCCACCGCGACGTCCGCCATGTGGGCGCCGAGGCCGGTGTACTCCGCCGGGCTCCACTGCGCGCCATCGAACTGCGCGTACCAGATGTCCCGGTTCGGATCGCCCTGGAGCCACACCGCGTGGACGCTGGTGCTGCTCAAGGCGTAGATGGCCCCGTGGTGGGAAAAGCGGGCCCCCGGGATCCCCACCGACAGGTCCACCGGCGCGGTCCAGGTGCCCGAGCCAAAGGCGCCACCGGTGCGCCGGGCGAAGTGCTGCTCGTAGTCCGGGATGCAGATGCCGGGGCTCGTCCCGTAGCAGTGCTCGTTGGGGCCGCAGACCCCCCCCGCCCCGCAGTCGGGGAAGGGACTCACGCGCGGGGCCTGGGACTGACTGTACGTGATGTAGGGGCTGTCGTTCTCGTCCACGGTGATCGCCGGATACGAGGCGCTGTAGAGCAGCTCCCGGACCAGCGCCTCACCGGGATCGTGCCACTGACCGTCGCAGTCCGCCGCGTCGAAGCGATTGTAGACCGGGTGACGCCCGTCGCCGAACCCGCGGTTGTGGGCCAGGTGGAACCGCCCCTGGCTGTCGGTGACGATCCACGGGTACTCGTTGGTGCCGGTCCCCGGGGTGACCTGGTCGATGGGCGTCCAGCCCTCGCCCCCCCAGCACCGCCACCGCAGGATGTTGTCGGTGCCGGGCGCGCTGCGGTGCCAGACCACCATCACCTTGCCCGGCGAGGCCACCGCGATGCGAGTGTAGCCCCCACTGGCCGTTACGTCGGCCAGCTCCACGGGCTGGCAGACCTGCAGGCAGTCCCCCCCGCAGTCGATGTACGTCTCCCCACAGTCCACCAGGCCGTTCGAGCAGTGGTCGGCGCAGTCATCGGTCACGTCGATGGTCAAAAGGTCGGTCGTCTCGCCGAACCAGCCCACGTTCTCGTGCACCATCCGCCACTGCATCGGGTGCTCCATGGGGGTTGCCGGCGCCGTGAGATCCACGTCGAACGTGTACGTCTCCCCGGGCGCCACCTCCACGCCCGCCCCGATCTCCAGCCGGCCCAGTCCCCAGACCTGGTTGTCCTGGGGGGTCTGCGACCCCAGGCGATACTCGGCGGCCTCGCTCCACGTAGTGGTCCCCGTGTTCCGCAGGGTGAGCTGCGCCTGGAAGGCCGCCCCCGCCGGCACGGTCCCCGGCACGTTCTGGGAGACGAACTCCGCGTCGTCCCCAGCGGCGGCACCGTCCCCTGCAACACCATCGCCCCCTCCCCCGCCGTCGCCCCCTCCCACGCCGTCATCACCACATGCACCCATCGCGAGGCACACGACACAAAGACCCAAGCTCACCCGAATCTGCCGTGTCCGCTTCATCGCCCTGTCCTCCTCGTTGCCCACTCCATCTTGCCAGCAACCGCCCCCAGAGCGAACGTTGCAGAGACCATCGTCGATGCAGACCCACCCATCCGGGCTGGGCTCTCAACGCTCGTGCCCACCATCGTATCTCGTTTCTACTTCTCGTGCCAGCGTCACCAAAAGCTACAAGTGGTTCAGACACTACAGGTATCCTCCGACGCGCGAGCCCACCGCCCGGGGAGGGCCTGTGCCCAGCCCGGATGAACCTCGGGAATCAACGAATCTCGCTGCCCGCCCGCCTCCGGCGGGCTACCCTGGGGCTGTGCCCGGGGCTGCGCCCGAGGCCATACCAGGGGAACTGGCCGGTGCGCCACAGTACGTGTGCTCCCGGCAGGATCTCGGCTCGACGCTCACGTTGCACCAGGGATTGCTCACGAGCAAGCTCCTGGAGTTTCACACGCCCCTGGAGCGTAGCTCCGGCCGCTTCGTCACGTGCTTCGGCACCGGCCGCTCGATCAGCTGTAGAAGCGCTGGAGGAACAGTGGGTTTCGCTCCTGGTACAACGTTGACGCGCAGTGATCGGCCTGCTCGATGAGCTGCTGCTCGAACCAGCACAGGGTGGGATCGACCTCACCGACGCTTCCCGTCATGGCGAGGTTGACGCAGCCGCACCAGTGCATGCAGCGGCTCAGGAACACGCATTCCTGACAGTCGGCGAGCACCCGATTCTTCTGCTTGATGAGCGCTGCTCTGCGCACGGTATCGACGCCGTGGTCGATATGGCCGATGGTGATGGATTCATCGTCATCCTGGCGCACCAGACGGTCACAGGGGTAGAGGTTCCCGGAGGGGGCCACCGTTACTTCGCGGCAACCAAAGTCACAGCGATCGGCGGGCGAAAAACCACCTGAGACATGGCCGGCGATCTTGGTGTCGATGATGTTCACCGCCACCCGTCGGCCGGAACGAAAGCACCCCATGTACGCCTCACCCAGCTCGTGCAGCGCGGTTCGAAGCTGTTGCCGACTCTCCTCGTTCCAGACCGCTTCGTAGTTCAGGTTGAACGAGATGTCACGAAAGCCGATGGCCAACAAGGAGTTGAACGACTGGGCCAGCCAGACGACATTCTGGGGGTCCACCACGCAAATGCCTCGCATCCTCACATCGGGTGCGCCGCGTATCATGGCCGTGATGTTGGCAACGATGTCAGCATGGCTTGGACGCCCGTCTTCGTATCTGCGCGATACGTCGTGGGCTTGCTCACATCCATCAATGCTGATGGCCAGGAAAAAATCATTCTCGAGCAGAAACTCGAGGGCCGCACCGGTGAGCAGCGTTCCATTGGTAGCAATGCGGAGCTCCACCCCGGTGTCTAGGGCCTTGGCCCGCTGCTTCGCATGGTCCACGGCCCGTCGGACGAGGTCCATTTCTAGGAGAGGCTCTCCGCCGAAGAACAGCAGCTTGTGGCCCGCAGCCAGCCCAAGACCGGTGTCAAACATCAAATCCACGCCCCGCAGCGCCACCTCGACCGGCATCCGGCGATCGAACTTCTTCCCGTTGTAGCAATAGCTGCACCGCATATTGCAGGCGTGGTTGAGAAACAGACAGACGTTCACAGCTTCTACCAGGGAACCGTTCCGCAGGAGCACCCCGAGACTGTGTCGTAGTACAAGTCCGTGGTCAGGGTGAGGGAGATGAAGTCACCTGCCGTGCAGCTCGCCACTTCGCAGTGGGCATCGCGTATGGCCTGAAGTAGCGCACCTTCTGCTGCTGTCCGCGTTTCTGTCACGCTCAGGTCGTCGTAGTCGTATGGCCGAATCGCCTCATCCAGTCTTCCGTACAGGAGCAAGTGGTTCTGCGCGACAAAGGTCGCGATCTCCAGGGAAGCCACGATCAGGGTCACACGATATCTGTAGGAGGAGCCCTGATTACCACTTGCCGATAGATAGTCCGGGGCACCCGGCACCTCGACCTGAAACGTCCCGTCGGGCAGCTCATTGATTTGAGGTACTCCCCCCGCATCCAGCGCTCGCACCCGGCGGCCAAAGGTCAGGCTTGCGGCTGCGATCACCGTGACCTTACCCACCCCAAGCAGGAACCGCCTCCGATTGAAAAACGTCTCGCGGGAAGGATATTGGTCGCCCTGATACTCACTTCGTTTTCGACGTCGCATGACAACCACATCGTATCACAAACCCCTTGGGATCGGCCTGTAGTTGCAGGCTCTGGCGCTGAAGCCCAGGAGGATCGGGTAGCCGGGGGCGGTTACCCTCCCCGCCGTGCTCCGTAGAATACTGTGCACCCAAAGTGGAGCTCTGACCTGTTCATCCATTCTGGTCTCGGCGGCGAGCTCGCGGAGGGCGGCGGGTGGGGGGCGTTAGAATTTGATCGTGGCGCGGAGCTGGACGGAGTGGGCGTTGGTGGCCTTGGCGGGGAAGCCGTCGTTGGAGCCGTAGATGCCGGTGGGGCGGTGGAGGGCGTCGAGGGGGAAGAAGACGCCGTAGGCGATGCCGGCGAAGAACCCGGCCTCGGGCCAGCGGTACTCGAGGTCCAGGTCGAGCTCGACGCCGTAGTGGGGGCTGTTGCCCGGAGTGGCCACGGGCTCGAGCGCGTAGCTGTAGATCATGTCCAGGCGGGCGGTGAGGTTGTCCAGGATGTGGTAGGCCACCGTGGGCTTTAGGTAGCCAGCGTTGTGCACGGTGCCCATGAGCTCGCGAAAGAAGATGAGGTCCACGCGGTAGTTGGGATCAAAGTGGAACAGGGAGTGGGTCTTGTTGGACCGGTCGGTGGGGAAGTTGGAGATGGTGGAGGCGTGGATCTGGCCGTCGTCGCCCTCGAGGCGGTCGTCCCCCGAGGCCATGCCGACCTCCAGGCCCACCAGGAGCTTCTTGTTCAAGAAGCGGTAGGAGCCGCGCAGGACCCAGCCGAACTGCTGGATCGTGAGGTCCTTGTCACCGGAGGCGGCGGCCATGCCGCCGAGGTCCTCGGTGTAGCGGATCCAGCCGTACTTGTAGACGCCCTCGAACTCGAGGTGGAGGTCCTTCCAATTCAATCGCAGCCACAGGTCCGGCATCATGACGAAGGCCTTGCGCTTCATCAGGTTGCCGGCGAGGCCGTCGAGGTCGCCGGTGAGGGAGGTGCCGTCTGCGGCGGAGTCCAGGTTCTGGCGCTTGAACACCCAGCGGGTGCCGTAGTTGAGCACCACCTCTCCAGCGGCGAGGCGCTGGCGCACCTTCCGGGGCGTGTCGATGCGGCCCAGGAACACGGTCCACTGCTGAAGATCGTCGGCCGGCGTGAGGTCGTAGGCCTGGCCGGCGCTGATGGCCACCTGATCTCCGCTCAGGTTCAAGGTGGTCAGGCCACTGGCCTGAAAGTCCCAGGCGAAGCCCAGAAGCAGGTTCACCATGGGGATCGTGGTGGCGAAGAGGATCCGGTCCACGGTGTCGCCGTGGTCGCTGTCGGTGCAGCGATCGGGGTCGCCCTCGTGGTGGACGGTCCACCGCTTCGCGGCCCCGCAGGTGCCGGAGTTGGCCACCAGGCCCAGGCCCCAGTGCACCGGCATGCGACCGAAGCTGACCCGGCCGAAGGGCAGATCCACCTCGCCCCACACGTGCTTGACCAGCACGGCGTCGTACCAGCTGTTGACGCCGGCTTGGACCACGGCCTGGGTCTCGGACAGGGCGCTGATGGGCGCCGTCGTGGATCCCTCGGTGGTGTCTACGCGGTACCTCTCGGGCGTGGAGCCCAGCACCAGGTTGTCGAAGACGTCCAGGGTCATGCGCACGCGAACGCGGCTGTGGACGTTGAGCGTGGGCGCCAGGCGCAGGCGCATGTTGGACGACAGGATCGTCTCCTTGCCGCAGGAGTCCGGCCGGTCCGACCCCGAGCAGATGCCGCCGCCGTCCGTGCCGTAGGCCTGGAGGGGTCGCAGGAACGGAGGCAGGGAGCCGGTCAGCGCCTTGAGCCCCAGGTTCAGCCGGTAGAAGACGTCCGAGCGCATCCGGAGGTAGCCGCTCATCCGAAAGAACTGCATGGGCTTCTTCGCGCCCCAGGTGTCGTGGCGCGTCTTCTTCTTGGGCCGCTTCTCGACCTTGCCCTGGTCGGCCACCCTGGGCTTTTCGGGCTTGGTCTCGCCGCCCCGCCCCATGCGACCCCCGCCGCCCATGCGCCCCCCCATCTGGGCCCGGGCCAGGTCCGGACACACGAGTAGAGTCAGCGCGCACGCTGGCGCCAACCACCGGATCATCGGGTTCTCCTGTGGATCGAGATAGCGGCTCCCCGCGCGGGTCGCCGGGAAAAACGACTCTTGGGCGCTCGGCGAGCGCAGAGGGTTGCCCGGCGGGCTGGGCAGGCGGACCGATTGGTTGTAGGGTCGACGACCATGAACGAGCCCAACGTCGAGGTCGCCGATGTGACCTTGCGGGAACATGGCCAGACCGTGACCGGCGAGGGGCTGGCGGGGTTCTCCGTGGGCCTGCGCGTGCGCACGGCGCTGGCGCTGGCCGAGGCGGGGCTGCGGCGGCTGGAGCTGGTCTCCTGCGTGTCGCCCCGCGTGGCGCCGGCCATGTCCGAGGCGCTGATCCGGGAGGTCACCCGGGGCGTGGGCCGACCCGAGGGTGTGCGCCTGGTCACCCTGGTGCCCAACCACCGCGGGCTGGAGACCTTCGAGCGCCTAGGCCTCGGTCGGGGTGGGCTGGAGCACAGCGCCGGGCTTTTTTTGTCGGCCGTCGAGGAGCACAACCGCGCCAACCTGGGCCGCTCCATCGCCGAGACCTTTGCCGAGCACCGCGCCCTGGCGGCGGACCTGCGCCGCATCGACACCGAGGTCATCGCCTATGTGTCCGCCGCCTTTGGCTACCGTCCGCGTCCCATCGACAAGGTCTTGCGGGTCGGAGACGACGCCCTTTACGATCATGTAATGCGGCTCTTCGACCTCGGCGCCGAGACCGTGACCCTGTCGGACCTCCAGGGCGTGGCCGGCCCGGCACGCACCGAGGACACCCTGGCCGCCCTCCTGGACCGTCTCGACGCCGACCACGTCGCGCGCCTCGGGTACCACCCCCACCACGCCGATCCCGAGGCGGGGCTCGCGCTGGTGGGGGTCGCCTACGACGTCGGGATCCGCCGCTTCGACGCGTCCCTCGGAGCCACCGGCGGCTGCGTCACCGGCGCGCCGGGCAACGTGCCCACCGAGGGCGTGGTGTCCCTGCTGGAGGAGCGGGGCGCCCGCACGGGCATCGACCAACGGGCCCTGTCAGACGCTGCGGAGGGGTTCGTGGCAGATGCCTGAATCGGTCGCGCCATCCAGGGCCGCGTGATCCCGTGCCGCGTGATCTGATTTCCACCGGCGGCGCGCATGTGCCATACTTCCCGAATGCGGCCCCGCCTCCCCACCCCGCCCCGCCTCTCCCTTCCCGGTCTCCTGTGCGCCGTCGCGCTGGTGTGGTCCGTGCCGGCATGGGGAGCGCCCGAGTCCCACGCCCCCCGGGACAACCCCGCCCGCCCGGTCGAGCCACGCCCCCGGGCCCGGCCCCAGGCCGCGCCCTCCTCTGTCCATGACGCGCCCCGGAAAGCGCCAATCCAGGGCTACGTGTCCCGGGGAGTGCGCTCCCGGTTCTGCTTCGGCGCCGGCGTCCACGTGGGCGTGAACTCCCTGACCTCCAAGAGCCAGATCATCTCCGGCGCGAGCGTACACTTCCGCGCCAGCGGCGTGGTCGGCGTGACGGTGGAATACGACTTCAACCGCGTCGCCCGCACCCCGGACCCAGGCGACGTGACCATCGAGGCCCTGCACTTCATCCCCAACCTGCGCGTGGCCGCGGTGATCTACCCCTATCGCTGGCGCATGCTTGGCCCCTACGTCCTGATCGGCATGGGCATCGACACCCTCTCGGAGGAGGATCGCGCCAACTTCCAGGTCGGCCTGGGCCTCGAGGTGACCTTCTGGCACGACCGCCTCGCCCTCGTCGCGGAGTTCCGGGCCTTCATCCCCCGCCCCACAGATGTGGAGAAACACAAGGAACGCCTGGAGCTCACCGGCGCAACGAACATCCCCTCGACCCGGCAGTACTACAACGTGGACAATCTGATGTTCACCCTATCTGCACGTTTTTACTACTGATTACAGCACGGCCTGCCCCGCCGGCCACCTGACCGATACCCCGAGCACCCAGTTGTCGGATAAGGTCTATGGTATGGCGTGGTTTCATCAGCAAGCACTGTCACGGGCGAGGCGGGGCCTGGCGGGTGTCCGGCGACGGGCGAGGCGCGGCCAGGCGATGGTGGAGTCGGCCATCGTCATCCCCCTGATGACCTTCATGATCCTCGGCGTCCTGCAGCTGACCATGGTGCAGCACGCGCGGATCATGACCGAGTACGCGGCCTTCAACGCCGCCCGGGCCGGCGTCGTTTGGAACGCGGATCCGTGGATCATGGAGAACGCGGCCATCATCTCGGTCATGCCCACCTCGGACCGGCTCATCGACGACATCACCGACCCCGTGGCGATGGTCAAGAAGATCGTCATGCGGGCGCTGCTGTACCAGATCAACCGCCGACTCCCCGAGGCGGTGGACATGGTCAACAGCGGCACCGACCAGATCATCGCCGAGCTTCCAGCGGGGTTGCAAGGCAACGCCGAGACCATGCGGAACACTGTCGTGGCCCAGGCCGCCACCTGGGCCGACGGCGCCCTCCAAGGCGCCATCCGCGGCGCGCTGGGGGGCAAGGACATCCGCATGGTGCAGGTGGAGATCCTCAACCCCAGGCAGACCAACTTCGACGTGGTCAATCGCGACACCGAGATCCGCTTCGACTCCATCAAGGGGAACTCGGGCTGGAGGAGGAGCACCCAGCTCACCATCCAGGTGCGTTACCTGTACATGATGAAGATCCCCTTCGCCAACTGGATCATCCACTCGGCCTGGCGCGCCCACCGGGCGGGGATCGCGCTGTACGGCGCGGTCTACAACCCCCACACCAACGCCGGCGACTCCTCCATGTTCTCCAAGGGCGGGCAGCGACCGGATCTGGTGGGCTCCTCGAACCTGGACAAGGTCCTCGCGGCGCTGGCCAACGGCGACCCCGCGGTGTACCTGGTGCCCCTGCGGGCCCAGTACACCATGCGCATGCAGTCGGACCCCTACCGCGTGAGCCTCATGATGAACGACGCGGTGGACAATTGATGGGCTGAGGCAATGACGATGAGCAAAATCGATACGAGAGTCGGCGTCAAACCAAGCCTGCGGAGACAGCGCGGCCAGGCCCTGCCGCTGGGCGCCCTGGGGCTGCTGATCATGGCGCTGGCCATCATCGCCACCATGAACCTGGGCCAGGCGGTCCACGAGAAGATCAAGCTGCAGAACAGCGCCGACGCGGCGGCCTACTCCCTGGCGGCCATGGAGGCCCGCGCCTTCAACTTCATCTCGCTGACCAACCGCGTGCAGGTCGTGCACTACAACTCCGCCATGGCCCTGCAGAGCTATCTCAGCTACGCGGGGTTTTGCCTTGGCATGTTCGGCACGATCAGGGACCTGCTGGCAGACCTGAAAATAGGAATTCAGAACGGGTGTCAGCTCCCCTACCCGGCCAACGTCCCCTACCTCGCCATCCGCGGGGTCATCGAGGGGATAGTTGTAGCCGCGCACGGGATCTTCGTCTTCCTTGAAGCCGCCTACAAGTTCGTGCACGAGGCGGCGGTGCCCGCCATCGAAGCCCTCGGCGCGTTCAACAAGGCCTCCATCTGGCAGATGCAGTTCATACGCGCGTTACAGATCAACTCGCATCTGATCACCGGCATGCAGGACTTCGTCCTGGCCAACGACCCCACGATGACCTACTCGTCGAAGAACCAGCTGTACACCATCGTGCTCAACGGGGTGCTCAACTCCCTGGAGTTCCGGTCGGCCTTCGACCGGGGGGCGGGGCTGAACCCCTTCTGGCTGGACTCGCTCATCCTGGGTAGAACGGACCTGGGGAACTACAAGGAACAGTCCACCGACGAGGTCAAGAACGCCCAGTCCGTCATGACCGAGATCGCCAACGCCAGCCGGTCCCACGAGAACATCTTCAATCGCACCATGAACGGCTTTGCCGCTACCATCTTTGGCGTGGCCAACGTGGGCGGCATTAAGCGCGGCCAGACCAAGTTCATCGAGGAGGGGGAACCCGAGCCGGGCATCGAGGAGATGCACAAGGGCAAGTCCAACTACCTGGTGGGTGACACCCTGGCCTCTGATGACTACCTGCAGTCGGGCCTCGCCTTCTCCTTCTGGCCCTTCCCCCCCGCCGCAGCGATCATGAGCCCTTGGGCCGTCGGCAAGCTCGGCGACGGTATCATCGCCGACAAGGACAACGGCAAGCACTACATGTACGATCACAGCGGCTCCGGCGGCGCCGCCCCCGGAGGGACCGCGTCGGTGGTGATCCTGCCCCCCGGCGCGGGTGGCAGGATCGCCGACTCCGTCACCAAGGACGGCGACTGCGAGCACAAGTGGCCGGGCCTGGCGCCCTTCTTCAAGTTCAGCCCGCTGTCGGAGCGCAACCAGGACTTCAACCAGCCGTCCACGTGGATCTTCCTGAACAAGCACCACGAGGCCTTCCAGTCCGGCTCTGGGACGGGGGGGCGGCCGTGGCACTACAAGTTCACCTGGGACAACCAGGGGTCCTACAACGACGGCAAGGACAAAGACAGCATGGGAGTGGGCGGCGGCAAGTACGACGGGGCCGTGTCGCTGGACACCACCATCGGTGGCGAGCGCAACCACTTCCTCCTCGAGGGGCTCAACGCCATCTCCCGGGGCCTGGTCTACTACCACCGGCCCGGCGTGTGGGACGAGCCGCCCAACTTCTTCAACCCCTTCTGGCGCGCCCGCCTGGCGCCGGTGGGCGCCAAGCTCATGAACGTGTGGGAGCGGTTTTTGGGCTCGAAGATCAAGAGCAGCTCCGACAGCCGGATCATGAGGATGGTGGTGAACATGGTCCGCAACTTCGTCTCGGACGTGCTTCTGCGGACCGTCACCGCGGTGATGACGCACTAGCGGAAAGGAGCGACGATGCGATTGCTGGTTCCCAGATTCCGTTTCCGCTCCCGACGGGCGCAGGCGCTGACCGAGTTCGCCATCGTGGCGCCGGTGATGGTCACCTGTCTGCTGTTCGCCATGTACTTCTACGAGATCATCCAGGTGAAGCTCAAGGCCCAGGAGGTGGGGCGGTTCGCGGCCTGGGAGTTCACCTCCCACCCGCTGCACGACTATGACTCGGGCCAGACCAACGGCTTCTCCGCCGCCAGGGCGGACATCACCGTCGACGTGGTCAAGAAGTACGCCAACCTCAAGAGCGGAACCCTGGGTGCGCAATCCAAGGCCTTCGCCGTGGGCTGGACCCCGCCCATCGTCACCATGCGCAACGAGATCGAGCCCAAGATCCCCGGCGGCTCCCTGGTGAACACCCTGTTCAACTTCGCCGGCTACGCCATCGACTTCTTCTCGGTACAGGGGATGAACTATACCAACCCCGTGCTCCTGGCCATGATGGCAGGCTACTACGGCGAGAAGTACCAGTGGTTCGGCGCGGGCTACAACCGGTTCAACCCGCCCAACAAGTGGAAGTTCAACACCAAGGGCTACGCCAAGGTGAAGGTCCGGCTGAGCTACGAGAACCTGCTCATCAACAAAAAGTTCATGCAGAGCTGGTTCGGGCCCAAGCACTTCCTGGCGAAGAAGCACCGGTTCACCGAGACGGCCGCCCTGGTGGCCGACTCCTGGCGGATGAACTACGGCGAGAACATCGAGGGCACCAAGCACAAGGACAAGCCGTACTACAAGCAGGTGGAGCGGATGGCCTTCGTGACGCCCTCCATCCGCACGGGTATGAAGGTCTGGACCACCTTCATCCAGCTCGGCTCCGGGTTCATTGCGCTGTTTGCCCAGCAACCGCCGCTCACCATGAACCCCACGGAGACCGCGCTGGTGTCCAAGGCCTACAGCGACGGGGACCCGTCCAGCGGCAAGATCCCGGTCAAGGAGGATCACGAGGACTCTCCGGTGGAATACGACACGTCCCCCATGAAGAAGGACTCGGAGTACGAGAAGTCCCTCATGGTCCGGGGCAACAACTTCATGGGCTGCCACGACCCGGAGAAGCTCGGGTGCTTCGACTCCCTGGGCTCGGACAACCCCTTCGGCGACTACGTGCTGCCGCCGGAGACCAACCCCTAGCAGGGACGCATCACCATGACCAAGCTAGCCAAAGTCACCGTGGTCGTCTTCATCGCCGCCGGCATCGCCTTTTTGGGGCTGATGGCCGGAGGCCAGCACAAGGGCGCCGAGGCGCGCAAGGAGGTGGACCGGATGCGCGGCCACTTCCCGGCGCCCATGCCCCACTATCCGGGCGCCAAGGAGTTTCCCATGGGCGACACGCTCACGGTGGGAACCAACCGGATGAAGATGTCCTACTTCCACACGCGCGACGACTCCCTCAGGGTCGCCAGCTTCTACGCCGCCCAGTGGAACGCCGCCGGGCACTACGTCACCGAGGACATCTCCCCGGCGGGGGGCATCGTGGCCGCCTACGACCCGGCCAAGGGCATCCTGCGGCAGGTGCTCATCAAGCGCCAGGCCCGCACCACGGCGGTCTACCCGTCGCTGGTCATGGAGCCCATGCGCCCGGCCACGGGCGGGCACGCCTCCAGCCCCGACGTCCCCGTGTACCCGGGGGCCGAGGGGGTGCTGCGCTTCGGTGCCCGGGATCCGGGCCACAAGAGCAGCGTCACCATGTACACCAACTATGGCGGCCTGGTGAACAACGTGGAGTTCTTCCGCACCGAGCTCCCTGGGCGCGGCTGGCGTGAGGTCAAGTCCAAGGGCGGCCGCCTCCTGCCCGCCGAGTACCACCAGAACCTCACGTTCCACAAGGGCAAGCGCGAGCTCACGGTGAACCTCACCCAGATGGATCGCGAGGGCCGCGTTCGCGCCCACATCACCGAGGCCACCGGCGACGAGCTCGGCTACCCGGGCAAGGCGCCCGCCAAGCGCTGAGGAGCCCGCATACGATGAAGCTGCTACAGCGACTCGGCCCCGAAAGTCCGGCAGACCGCCCCGATGGCCGCCCCGCCCAGGCCGTCACCGAGTACTCCCTGGTGGTCTTCGCGGTCATGGGCCTCGGCCTCATCGGTGGCTGGAACCTCATCCCCGCCTTCATCGGGGCCTTTCAGCGCTACTTCGACGGCTTCTACATCCTGCTGAACCTGCCCATTCCCTGAGAACCGACTCCCTGAGAACCGACAACCCAGAGCCCATTCTCTCGAGACATAGGAGACTCCCATGGACGTCCATACGCTGATACGCACCCGGCGGAGCGTGCGCAAGCACACCGATGACAAGGTGACGGCCGCGCAGATTGAGCGGATCCTGGAGGCCATCCAGTGGTCGCCGAGCTGGGTGAACTTTCAGCCCTGGGAGGTGATCGTGGTGGAGGACCCGGCGATGCGGGAACGGCTGGCCGACTGCGTGCCGGCCGACAACCCGGGGCGGAAGTCGGTGACCCGGGCGCCGGCGCTGCTGGCGGTGTGCGGGCGCCAGGGGGAGTCGGGGTTCTACAAGGGCGAGGCGAGCACCGTACACGGGGACTGGGTGATGTTCGACCTGGGCATCGCCACGCAGAACGCCGCCCTGGCGGCCTGGGACCTGGGGCTGGGCACGCTGCACCTGGGGCTGCTGGACCACGCGGCGGCGGGCGAGGTGCTGGGCCTGCCCGACCACGTGAAATGCTACGAGCTGATCCCGGTGGGGGTGCCCCTGAGGGAGGGAAAGGCGCCGCCGCGCAAGGCGGTGGCGGACTTCACGCACAAGGACACCTTCGGGAGGCGGTACCCGGAGTAAGGGTCCGCGAATGGACGACTCGATCGATGATGGCTGCCGAGGCGCCCGCTGGGCAAGAAGCGAGGAGGGCGCATAGCGGTGTCTACGCAACCGACGAGCGACGCTGCCCAGCGGGATGGATCGGCGGCCAGGACGACTGACTTGTCCATTCGCGGACCCTAAGGGTCCGGGCTCAGCCTCCGCAGGTCCACTCGCAGCAGGGGCGACCGGCGAAGCACACCAGCGCGGTGGCCGCGGCCGGGGCCCAGCACCCGGTGCAGGCTGCGCTCATGGTGCAGTTGGTGTCGGGGTCGCTGTTGCAGGTGGACTCCCCGTCTGGCACGCAGCAGTGGCCGCCACAGTCCAAGGGCTCGTCGTCGCGGTAGGGGAGCGTTCCCGGCGGACAGATGACGCCGGGGGTGGACGTGCAGACGCCGCCCACCTGACCGCACTCCTCGATGGCCGCGTCCGCCTGGGGTGAGACGTCCGGCGTGACGCTGCCGTCGAGCGGCTCGGCGTCGGGATCCATGTCCGCGGCGTCGTTGTCGCGATCGACGACCATGGCGCCCGCGTCATCGGGGACACCTTCGGGATAGAATTGGCATCCCCCAACCACGGATGCGAGTGTGACGATGGATAGGGCAAGGACAAGGTACCTCTGGGGCATAGGGCTACTCCGACAACAATGGCATCTTCGCAAGTATAGCGCATCGGATCGAGGTCGGCGACCCGGACACCGGATCGCCGAGCCAGGCCCATAGGTCAATGGACCATAGCCAGGGCACCGTGAGCGCCGGCCCTGCGTCAGATGAGTATAGTCGTTTGTTTTCAGTCAATTACGACCACAGCGGAAATCCCTCGAATCCCCGAAAATCCGGTCACGCAAACGCTTGACATCCAAGGGCCAACCCGAATAGTGTGAGGCCCGAAAACACGGCAAAACCAGCACAGCCGAGTACTTCGTGGTACATGGAAATTCCAACGGAAACCAAGAATTTGATCCAGAAGCGGATCGGTGAGATCCGACAGCAGTATCCCGAGGCGCAGGCCGCCTGCCTGCCCGCCCTGCACGTGGCTCAGGAGCACCTGAACTATGTTTCTGACGACGTGCTGGACCTGGTCGCGGATACGCTGACCCTACCTCCAGCCTTTGTCCAAGGTGTGGCCACGTTCTACACCATGTACAACAAGCGAAAGGTCGGGAAGTACCATCTCCAGCTCTGCACCAACGTGAGCTGCATGATCGAGGGCGCCGAGGAGCTCCTGATCGGCCTGGAGAAGTACTTGGGCGTCAAGGCGGGGGAGACTACCCCAGACGGGGTTTTCACGCTGGACGAGGTGGAGTGCCTGGCCGCCTGCGGCACGGGGCCGGTGCTCCAGATCAACGACAAGTACCACGAGGGCATGGACCTGGAAAAGGCTACCGCCCTGCTCGACAAGCTGAAGACCAAGTCGGAGAGTCGGGACATCGCCACCCCAAACGCGGTCCTCTCCAAGCCCGCAGCCAAGAGCAGCGCCTCGTCCGACGACGACAAGGACGAGTAGGCACCCCCGCCGGTGGCCGGCCCACGCGCCGGCACCGCGACCGCCTGCGAAGGACGACAAATGGAAAAGCTCCTTTCGGCCAATTTCGGCGACCCCCAAGCCAAGACGATCCAGAAGTACGAGGCCAGCGGCGGCTACAAGATGCTCCGCAAGGCCATCACCATGCCGCCCTCGAAGATCGTCGAGGAGGTCAAGGCCTCGAAGCTCCGAGGTCGCGGCGGCGCCGGTTTCCCGGCCGGCGTGAAGTGGGGCTTTCTCCCCAAGGGCGCCGAGACCGTGTACCTGGTCATCAACGCCGACGAGGGCGAGCCGGGCACCTTCAAGGACCGCACCCTACTGCGGTGGGACCCTCACCGGCTGGTGGAGGGCGCCATCATTACGTGCCTGGCCATCAACGCCCACCACGCCTACATCTACATCCGCGGTGAGCTGGTGGAGGAGGCCTCCATTCTGGAGACCGCCATCGACGAGGCCAAGAAACGCGGCTACCTGGGCCGCTCGGTCCTGGGCAAGCCCTTTCCCTTGGAGATCACGGTACATCGCGGCGCGGGTGCCTACGTGTGCGGCGAGGAGACGGCGCTGCTCAACTCCCTCGAGGGGCAGCGTGGCATGCCGCGGCTCAAGCCGCCCTTCCCCGCCGTGGCCGGCGCCTTCATGAAGCCCACCATCGTCAACAACGTCGAAACCATCTCCTACGTGCCCATCGTGCTGGACATGGGCGGTGAGGCCTTCGCCGACCTCGGCACCGAGGACGAGGGCGGCCTGCGGCTCATCGCCATCAGCGGCCACGTGGAGAAGCCCGGCGTCTACGAGATCCCCTGCGGCTTGAACCTGATGGAGATCATCAACGATGTGGCGGGCGGCGTGCGCAACGGCAAGAAGCTCAAGGGCGTCATCCCGGGCGGCAGCTCCACGCCGGTGCTGCTGCCCGACGAGTGCGATGTGCCCTTCTCGGTAACCGGCATGGGCAGCGCCGAGTCCATCGCCGAGGTGGAGGTATGGGACGGCCGCAAGTTCGAGGTCATGGCCGGCCGGACCCTGCGCAGCTCACCGGGCTCAGGGGCCATCATCGTCTTGGATGAAGACGTGGACATGGTCCATGTATGCGCCCGGCTCATGCATTTCTACGCCCACGAGTCCTGCGGCCAGTGCACCCCCTGCCGGGTGGGCACCAGCTGGCTCGACCGGCTGTGCCACAAGGTGGACCGTGGCGAGGGCAGCCCCGGGGACTTGGAACAGATGGCGCTCATCGCCGACGGCATCGCGGGCAAGACCATCTGCCCCCTGGGCGACGCCGCGGCCTGGCCCATGCTGGGCTTTTTGACCAAGTTCCGTTCTGAATTCGAGGCAAAAGTGTCCGGCAACAACAAGGAGGGCGCCTGATGCGAGGCAAGTCGCTAAGGGCTCGTGCAGGAATAGGTCGACGATCCAGGGCGTCGAGGCGCCCGGCTCGCGAGGCGCGCCGAGGCGCATACTTATTGATATGCAACGAGAAGCAACGAAGCGAGCCGGGATGCATCGGCGATCTGGGCGATCGAGTTTTACTTGCACGAGCCCCAACCTGGGCTCGTACGGCAGGCCCGGCTCTGATCGCCGGGGTGTTCCTGCTGGCCACCGTCACCGCCACGGCGCAGGCGCAGCCGCGTCGCGGGCAGCCTAGGGCCCCCGGCGCCCGGGGACGGGGGGGCATCGACGCTTCCAAGGCTCGCCTCCGGGGCGCCCCGGGCCTGCGGAGGGCCCAGATGCCCGGTCGCCGAGCCGGCCCCAGACCGCGCATCGCCCGCGGAGCCTTGCCGGGCCCTCGCGCCGACCGCCCCACCATCCGCCGGGTACCCCGCCGGGGAGCCGTGCCGCGCCAACCTCGCGGCCGACGCAAGGTCGGCGGGCCCGCTGACGCGGCCCCCAAGGTCGTCGCGAAGTCAGCCAAGGCGCCTGCGAAGCCCAAGATGGCCTCGAAGGGCGAGGCCCAACGTCTGGCGAAGCTCAAGGCGGCCAACCAGGACAAGCCCATCGTCGGAGCGGTGGCCAAAAGGACGAAGACCAAGGGCGGCCTCATGAACCAGCTGGTCTTCTACATCCTTTTCTCCATGATCATCTGCTTTTGCCTGGTGACGGTCACTCGCAAGAGCCCGCTCATGGCGGCCTTGAGCCTGCTGGTGGTCTTCCTCAGCCTGGCCGGGGTCTACCTGTTCCTCCAGGCGCCTTTCATGGCCGCCATCCAGCTCATCGTGTACGCCGGCGCGGTCATCGTGCTGTTCGTCTTCGTCATCATGTCCATCGGGTTCGACGAGGAGCGCTCCGTCGAGGACCTGGGCAAGGAAATCCTCTTCTTCGCCATGGCCTTCATGCTCACGGGCGCCGGCGCCTTCGTGTTCCACGCTGGCTCCGGGCTGGCCTACCTGGCGGGGTTCGCGGCCATGGAGCTGTTGGCCCTGGGCTTCGTCATCCTGGGCAAGCTGCAGTACCCGGTCACCCGGTTCCTGGGCATCGCCGCGGTGACCTTCGCCCTGGCGCAGGTGGTGCGGCTCGTTCAGATGTCGCCGGTCTTCATCGGCAAGACCGTTGGCCTCAAGACCCACATGGGCGCGCCCAAACACCTGTTCGCCGCGCCGACGGACGGCTCCTTCGGAAACGCCAAGGCCATCGGTCAGTCGGTGTTCACCGACAACGTCTTTGCCTTCGAAGCGCTGTCTCTGCTGCTGTTGGCCTCCGTCGTGGCCGCGGTGGTCATCGTGCGATCCCGCAAGGAAACCAAGGAGCAGACGTCATGATTTCCTCGGTTCACTTCCTGCTGCTCTCGGCGCTCATGTTCATGATAGGCGCGGCGGGCGTCCTGCTGCGACGCAACATCCTGGTGGTGTTGATGTCCATCGAGCTCATGCTCAACGGGGCGAACCTTGCGCTCATCACGTTCAGCCGCATCCAGGCCAACACCCACGGCCAGACCCTGGCCTTCCTCGTGGTGGCCATTGCCGCGGCCGAGGCCGCGGTCGGGCTGGCCATCGTGGTGGCCATCTTCCGCGGCCGACGGACGACCAACGTGGACGATCTGGACTTGATGAAGAACTGATCAGGGTCGCGCCCCACTGCAGGGGCGCCCTGCGAAGGAATGCGCTGAGATGAAGCCTATTCAATTCCCCCTGTTTTTGATTCCGCTCCTGCCCCTGTTGGGAGCGGCGATCCTGATGATCTTCGGCTCGAGGATGCGCCGCCAGTCGGTGCACCTGGTGGCCGTGGGCGCGGTGATCGCCGCCTTCGTGGTGGGCTTTGTCGCCATCTTCGGCCACTGGTTCGGCGACGTGAGCCTCTGGTCCTTGCGGGCCGGATGGCCCGTTGGCACCGGCCACGGCTACGGCGCGCCGCGCCTGGTGGACACCGCCTACACCTGGATCGCTTCGGGCGGCCTCGAGATCAAGGCCGGGTTCCTGCTGGACCCGCTTGCGGCCGTAATGGTCCTCGTGGTCACGATCGTGGGCTCGCTCATCCACATCTATAGCTGCGGCTACATGGCCGGGGACAGGGACTACGCCCGCTACTTCGGTTACCTGAACCTGTTCACCGGCGCCATGCTCCTGCTGGTGCTCGCCGACAACCTGGTGCTCATGTTCGTGGGCTGGGAGGGCGTGGGGCTCTGCTCGTACCTCCTCATCGGCTTCTGGTACGAAAAAGACGCCAACGCCTCAGCCGGCAAGAAGGCCTTCATCGTCAACCGCATTGGCGACTTCGGCTTCATCCTCGGCATGCTTCTCCTCTGGGCCACCGTGGGTACCCTCGACTACACCGAGCTGGCCGCCGGCGCCCCGGAGGCCCTGCTCGACAAGCGGTGGCACTTCTTCTACCAGGGCGTGGACATGCTCTCGGGCCAGAAGGTCTATCTCTTGACACTCCAGCCGGTGCAGCTCATCGCCGTCAGCCTCTTCATCGGCGCCATGGGCAAGAGCGCGCAGATCCCCCTGTACATCTGGCTGCCCGACGCCATGGCGGGCCCCACCCCGGTGTCGGCCCTCATCCATGCCGCCACCATGGTCACCGCCGGCGTGTACATGGTCGCGCGGCTGAACTTCATCTACATCCTCACTCCCGGGGTGATGCTCTTCGTGGCCCTGGTGGGCGCGGGCACGGCGCTGTACGCCGCCACCATCGCCTTCACCCAGAACGACATCAAGAAGGTGCTGGCCTACTCCACGGTGAGCCAGCTCGGGTTCATGTTCGCCGCCGTGGGCGTGGGTGCCTTCGGCGCGGGCATCTTCCACCTGGCCACCCACGCCTTCTTCAAGGCCTGCCTGTTCATGTGCGCCGGCGCGGTGATCCACGCCCTGCACGAGGAGCAGGACGTCCGGGAGATGGGCGGGCTGCGCAGGTGGCTCCCGGTGACCCACTGGACCTTCCTGGTCTCGTGCATCGTCATCGCGGGGCTGCCCTTCTTCTCCGGGTTCTTCTCCAAGGACATGATCATCCTGGGCTCCATGGTGAACCAGCTCGGCAAGGCAAACGGCGCCGTCATGGCGGTCACCCCGGGCTGGATGAAGGGGATCACCTTTGCGGTCTACGGCCTGCTCACCGTCGCCTCGGTGTGCACGGCCTTCTACATGTTCCGGCTCTATGCGCTGACCTTCCTCGGCAAGAACCGCACCAACCCCGAGGTCATCGCCAAGCTGCACACGCCGTCGAACTCCATGCGCTGGCCGCTCATCGTCCTGGCCGGCGGCGCCACGGTGCTGGGCGTCCTCGGCCTGCCCCCCGTGATGACCGGAGGCAATGGTGCGTATGTCTTCTTCGGTGGCACGATTTTGGCGGCGGGCTTCCTGATCTGGATGGCGTTCTTCTTCGCCAACAAGGTGGACCCGGCCCATGGCGAGGACACGCCGCCCAGCACGATGTGGATCGTGCAGGTGCCGGTGACGATCATCGCCGCGGTGCTGGTCTTCCTGGGCGCCTGGGCCAAGTGGCCGCTGCTGCTCGGCAAGACCATCCCCGCCGACTATATCAACACCTGGCTGGCCCAGTCCGTACCGGCCTACACCTTCGTGGGTATCAAGACGGGGTTCGCACACCAGATCACCGTGGCTCCCTACGTCCAGGTGAGCCACTCCTGGGAGTGGATCCTCATGGGGATCGCGACCCTGGGGGCCATCGTGGGCGTGGGCTCGGCCCTCGTGGTCTACCGGCGTGGCCCGAGCCAGGCCATCGGCTCCCTGGTGGCCTCCATGGGCTGGCTGTACCGGCTCGTCTATGACAAGTACCGCATCGACGAGCTGTACGACTTCGTCATCATCCGCCCCCTCACCTGGTTCGCCTGGTTCCTGCGCATGGGCATCGATGAGTTCCTGGTCGACAAGGTCCTGGTCACCGGCGTCTCCTATGTGGTGTACGGCATGGGCTGGATCGGCACGCAGTTCCAGACCGGCCGCTCCCGGCAGTACATCGCCGCGTTGCTCGTTGGCCTGGGCGTGATGATCTTCATGGTGGCGCGGCCCACCTCAACGATGACCCTGAGGGTCAAGGGCAACGTCGTGCACGTGCGGGCCGGACGCGCCACCGACAAGGTGGTGGGCGTGGCCAAGGGAGCCAACCGCACCAAGGTCGGTGTGGACTGCAACGGCAACGGCAAGATCGAGCCCAACGAGCGGGCGGCGACTCCCACGAGCTGGGTGAACTGCCGCTTCGACAAGCCCGGCAAGAAGAAGATTCGGATGATCGTCGAGGACAAACGGTTCGGAACCCGGAGTGAAACCACCCGGGTGGTAACCATCAAAAAGGAGAGGAGGTGACATCATGATTCTCACCGCTGTCGTGCTCCTCCCGCTCCTGGCCGCCGCAATCACGCTCCTCCTGCCCAAGGAGGAGAAGGCGCTCATCCGCAACTTCGGTGTGGTGGCGTCCACCTTCGTCTTTTTGGCCTCCCTGGTGCTCCTGTGGAAGTTCAACGCCAAGTCCGCGGACATGCAGCTCGGCATCCAGCTCACCTGGGTCAAGTCCCTGGGCATTCAGTTCCACATGGGGCTGGACGGCATCTCCATCTTCCTGGTGCTGCTCACCGCGTTGCTCACCCCCGTGGCCATCCTCGGCGCGGGCGGATCGGTCACCAAGCGCCACAAGGAATTCGTGGCGGCGATGCTGGTCCTCGAGACGGGCATGCTGGGCGCCTTCGTGGCCATGGACATGGTGCTCTTCTACGTGTTCTGGGAGCTCATGCTCATCCCCATGTACCTGCTCATCGGCATCTGGGGCGGCGAGCGGCGCATCTACGCGGCCATCAAGTTCGTGCTGTACACCATGGTGGGCTCGGTGCTGATGCTGGTGGCCATCATCTACATGTACGTGCGCTTCCACGAGATCACGGGGGTCTACACCTTCAACCTGCTCGAGTGGAACCTGATGATCCTCACGCCGGCCGAGCAGTTCTGGTGCTTCGGCGCCTTCGCCCTGGCCTTCTTGATCAAGGTGCCGGTCTTCCCGCTGCACACCTGGCTGCCCGACGCCCACGTGGAGGCCCCCACCCCTGGCTCGGTCATCCTGGCCGGCGTCCTCCTGAAGCTGGGAACCTACGGCATGCTGCGCTTTGCCATGCCCCTGTTCCCCTACGCCTCCACCAAGCTGGCGCCCTACATCGCCATTCTGGGCATCGTGGGTATCATCTACGGCGCGCTCTTGGCCTTCGCCCAGAAGGACGCCAAGAAGCTCATCGCCTACTCCTCCATCAGCCACCTGGGCTTCGTGATTCTGGGGTTGATGTCGCTGTCCATCCAGGGCACCGAAGGCGCCATCTTCGTGATGATCGCCCATGGGATCACCTCGGGCGGGCTCTTCCTCGGCTTCGGCATGCTCTACGAGCGACGCCACACCCGACTGATGTCCGAGTACGGCGGCATCTGGAAGGTGGTGCCGAAGTTCTCCGCCCTGTACATGGTCATCATGCTCGGGTCGGTGGGCCTGCCCGGCCTCTGCGGCTTCGTGGGCGAGTTCCTGGTGCTGGTGGGCTCCTACGACCACCACGCCGTGGCGACCCTCCAAGGGGCGCCGGTGACCCTGCCCCACCCGAAGCTCATGACAGCGGCGGCCGCCCTGGGCGTAATCCTCTCGGCCGTCTACCTCCTGGTGATGTTCCAGAAGATCTTCTTCGGCCCAATCAAGCATGAGTCGAACAAGTCCCTGCGCGACGTCACCGGCCGGGAGCTCGGCGCCATCGTCCCGTTGGTGGTGATGACCGTCGTCCTGGGCCTCGTGCCGGGGCCCCTGCTCAAGCGCATGGAGCCCGCCGTCAAGCGACACCTGGCACAGTACCAGGTCAAGTACAAGGCCTCCCTCGACGTGAAAAAGGCCAAGAAAGCCAAGGTGCTCGACCGCAAGGCCCTCGGCAAACTCGCGGCCAAGCTGCCCCTCATCAAGGCCAAGGACCGGGCCAAGCTCGTGACCAAGAAGAAAGGTCGCCGAACGCGGGTACGGGGCAAGGGCAAGGGCGGCAAGTGGCAGAAGAAGACCTTCCCGGGTCGACGCGTGGGTCCGGGGGGCGGACGCCGGTTCGACGGGCGTCGCGGCCTCGGAGCGCGCCGTCGGGGCCAGGGAGCCCGCCGTCGAGGTGGCCGGGGGCCGCACGGCGCGGGCCGTCCCACCCGAGTCATCGGTCCGCGGGGGCGCCGTGGGGTTCGCGTGGCACCGGGCGCCAGGGGCCGGCCGCCGCAGGGCCGACGGGGCGCGCCAGGGCGCGGACAGCCCAAGCGGGGGGGTGAGGTAGCACCATGAAAGACCTCAGCATGCTTGCACAGTTGATGCGCATCTCCCCGATCATCCTGGTCTCCGCCTGGGCCATCCTGGTGATGCTGGTGGAGTCCTACACCCGGGACAAGGAGTCCCACCGCAGGTTCGTCGGCCACCTCACCCTGGTGGGCCTGGCGGGCGTGTTCCTGCTGCAGCTCGTGATGGCGAGCAAGATCGGCCCCAAGGCCGTTTCGCTCTTCCACGGGCGCGTGCTCATGGACGGCTTCGCCATGCAGATGGGCATGATCTTCACCGCGGGCGCGCTGCTCACGGTGCTGCTGTCCCCGGCCTACCTCGAAGGGCACGAGATCGACTTCGGCGAGTACTACCCCCTGGTGCTGTTCAGCATCGCAGGGATGATGATCGTGGCCGCCGCCGGCGAGCTCATGGTGCTGGTCATCGGCATCGAGACCATGAGCCTCCCGATCTACGCGCTGTGCAGCTCCTGGCGCAAGAAGAGCGCCAGCCAGCGGGAGGAGGCCTCCCTGGAGGCGTCCTTCAAGTACTTCATCATGGGCGCCTTCTCCACCGGCGTGACCGTCTATGGCATCGCGCTGGTGTACGGCGCCACGGGCACCACCCTCTTTGCCGACCTCGTGGCCCTCGGTCCCCAGGCCGCCACCAAGGGACTTTTGGTGGTGGGTATGGTGATGCTCATCGGCGGGCTCGGCTTCAAGGTCGCCGCGGTGCCCTTCCACATGTGGACCCCGGACGTCTACGAGGGTGCGCCCACGCCGGTCACCGGCTTCATGGCCGCCGCGGTCAAGGCCGCTGCCTTCGCCGCCGTGCTGCGCGTCTTCTCCTACGGATTTGGGACCACGGAGCTGACCTTCGGCGCCAACGGCTGGTCGTCGATCATCGCCATCGTCGCGGCCCTCACCATGATCCTGGGTAACCTCACGGCGTTGTGGCAACAGAACGTCAAGCGCATGCTCGCCTACTCGTCCATCGCCCACGCCGGCTACCTGCTCATCGGTGTCATCGCCGCGGGCAACCCGAACGTGAGCGCCGAGGCGCGATCCGCGGTGGTCTTCTACCTGTGGGCATACACCTTCACCACCATCGGCGCCTTCGGGATCATCGCCTGGATCGGTCAACGCGAGGACCGCGAGCGCGTCACGGTGGACGACTGGGCCGGTCTGGGGCGTCGCCGCCCGGCCATGGCATTGGCAATGACCATCTTCCTGATGTCCCTGGCGGGTGTGCCCCCCACGGCGGGCTTCTTCGGCAAGTTCTTCCTGTTCAAGGCAGCCCTGGCCAACAGCGGCCTGGTCTGGCTGGTCGTGCTGGGCCTGCTCACCTCGGTGGTGAGCGTGTTTTACTACCTGCGGGTGGTCGTGGCCATGTACTTCACCGAAGCCCCCGAGGATGATCCGGAGGTCCAGCCCTTTGCCAGCGCCACCTCGACGGTGGCGATCTTCGCAGCCACCATCTTCGTCCTTGGTGTAGGTCTCTATCCCACCACTCTCTGGCAATACGCTACGAAGGCGCTGATGGGCTTCTAACCCGCCGCCGCCCTTATCTATCTGTAAACATGTCGTTTTTCACCATGGTTCCATCGAGTGAGATCCAGCCACTGCCCCCTTGACAGCCACTGCTCCGATTGTTAGTCATATCTAACACAGGGAGACAGGACTCTGTCCGATCGCAACATCAAAAAACAGCTCACCCCGTCCCTAGAGGACTATCTGGAGACCATACACGAGCTGGTCCGGGAGCGGAAGGTCGCGCGGGTGCGGGACATCGCCCAGGCCCGCGACGTGAAGTCCGGATCCGTAACCCCGGCGATGAAGCGGCTGGCGGACCTGGGTCTGGTCACCTACGAAAGACGGGAGTACATCGAGCTCACGCCCGAGGGCGAGCGAGCGGCCCGGCGGGTTCTTTCTCGCCACCAGATCCTCACCTCCTTCCTGTCGGAGGTGCTGATGATGCCCGCGGAGGCGGCAGAGGCCGACGCCTGCGCCATGGAGCACCACATCTCAGACGAGGCCATGGACCGGATGGTGCGCTTCTTCGAATTCATGCGCTCCTGCCCCAACCCCGAGCCCGGCTTCCTGCAGCGGTTTCACGACTGCTCGATCGTGAACAACGAGCTCCCCGAATGCCCTCATCAATGCAACCTGCGTAAAGGACTGAATCAAGAGGAGACCCCCCTGATGAGCATCGCGGATCTCAAGCCTGGTGAGACCGGGCGCGTGCGCCAGATCAACACCTCCGGCTCCATCCGGCAGCGGCTGCTGGACATGGGCGTCCTGCCCGACGTGGACGTCCGAGTCGAGCGCGTGGCCCCCTCCGGGGACCCGATCTGGATCAAGCTGCACGGGTACCAGCTGTCGCTTCGCATGAATGAAGCCAGGGCGGTCCTCGTGACAGAACCTCCCTGAATCCACCGATCGCCTCCCACATGCCTGAGCGCAAGACAATCCGCGTCGCCCTCGCCGGCCAGCCGAACGCCGGCAAGACCTCCCTGTTCAACGGCCTCACCGGAGCGCACCAGCACGTGGCCAACTATCCCGGCGTCACGGTGGAGAAGCGAGAGGGCCACTACGACCACGATGACCGGCGCTACGACCTTCTGGACCTGCCCGGCACCTACAGCCTGAGCTCCTTCTCTCCGGAGGAGCGGGTGGCCCAGGACGAGCTGCTGAACAACAGCCCGGACGTCACCGTGGTGGTGGTGGACTCCACGACCCTGGAGCGCAGCCTCACCTTCCTGGCCCAGATCATGCAGCTGGGCGCCAACCCGGTGCTGGCGCTCAACATGGCCGACGAAGCCGAGGAGGCCGGCCAGCAGCTCGACCTGGAGCAGATGCAGTCCTTGCTGGGCTTCCCCGTGGTGGAGACCGTGGGCAACCGCGCCAAGGGCATGACGGCCTTGCGCGAGGCCGTGGCTCGGGCAGCCGCGAACCCTGTCCTAAGGAGCCGCCTGGTGCTGGGCGAGCGCATGGACCGAGCCCTCGAGGCCGTGGTGGACGCGCTGGCCGGGACAGACCTCGACTCGGGCGGCCACGTCTGGACGGCGGTGAAGCTGCTCATGGCGGATCCGATGTTCACAGACCTCCTGGAGGCCGCAGGCGAGCCCGGCCGCCGTGCCCTCGACGTGGCCCGGAACCAGCGGGAGAAGCTGGAAGCCGACACGGGCCTGGACGTCGCGCTCTTCGTCTCCGAGCGGTACTACGGCTTCGTGGACGGGCTGCTCAAGGAGGTGACCCGTCGGGCTCCGCGGAGGGACGCGCGCGCCATCTCGGATCGCATCGATCGCGTGATCACCAACCGCGTGCTCGGGATCCCGTTCTTCCTGGCGGCCATGTTCGCCGTGTTTTGGCTGACCTTCACCGTCGGTGAAATCCCCATGGGCTGGATCGAGGCCGGCTTCAAATCCCTCGGTCTGTGGATCGGCGGGATGTGGCCGGCGGGGTCGGAGTCGCCGCTGAAGTCCCTCGTCGTCGACGGCGTCATTGGGGGTGTGGGCGGTGTGCTCGTGTTTCTGCCCAACATCGTGCTGCTCTTCGCGGGCCTTGCGCTGCTGGAGGACACCGGCTACATGGCCCGGGCCGCCTTCCTGGTCGACAGCGTGATGCACCGCTTCGGCCTGCACGGCAAGAGCTTTCTGCCCATGGTGACCGGCTTCGGCTGCACCATCCCCGGCATCATGGGCACGCGCATCCTGGAAAACGAGCGGGACCGGTTGACCACCATGCTGGTGCTCCCCCTGATGTCCTGTGGGGCGCGGCTGCCCATCTGGATGCTGCTCGTTCCGGCCTTCTTCGCGCCCCCCTGGCGGGCTCCAGCCCTGTGGCTCATCTACGCCTTCGGGATCGCGGTCGCCCTGGTTCTGGCCAAGGTCCTCCGACGCTCCATTCTGGCGGGCGAGGAGGCGCCATTCGTCATGGAGCTGCCGCCCTATCGCCTGCCGACCCTCCGGGGCGCGGTCACGAAGATGGCGGAGCGCTCCTGGCTCTACGTGAAGAAAGCCGGCACGGTCATCCTCGCTGTGAGCCTGGTGATGTGGTTCGCCACCTCCTATCCGAAGCCCGCCACCTATCAGCTCGACCGGGACATCCATGCCGGCAAGGTGGTGGTGGTCACGGTCAAGGGGAAGGGTGCGCCCGCCGCGCTGGCCGCCGCCCGAGCGCGGGCGCCCAAGGGGACAGCGGTGCTCACCACCAACGAAGCCGAAAACCGCCGCAAGGCCGAGGACCTGCGTTACTCCACGGCGGGCCGCTTGGGCCGCGGCATGGAGCCGATCATCGGACCGCTGGGCTTCGACTGGAAGATCGGCACCGCCCTGGTGGGCGCCTTCGCCGCCAAGGAGGTCTTCGTGTCCCAGATGGGCATCGTCTACTCCATGGGAGAGGTGAGCGAGGAGTCCAAGGGGCTACGGTTCACCCTCGCCCGGGACTACTCACCGCTCACGGGCATCTCCCTGATCATCTTCCTGCTCATCGCCACGCCGTGCATGGCCACCGTGGCCGTCACCCGCCGGGAGTCGGGGAGCTGGAAGTGGGCCCTGCTCCAGTTCGTCGGGCTCACGGTCATCGCCTACGTCATCTCACTGCTGGTCTTCCAGATTGGCAGCTTGCTCTTGTGACGAACCACTGTGACGAACCATGGAATACGCCATCACCGTCGTCATCGTCGCCGCCGCCGCCGGGTATGTCGTGTGGCGCTGGGTGAGGTCGACGAGGCGGGCACTGCGCCCTGGCCCGACGGGCACCTGCGGCGGGGACTGTGAGGGGTGCACGGTGCCGTTGGACCTCCGAAGGAGCCAGCCGGAGGCCCGTCCCCTGGTGTGCGACGAGATACCGAGCCCCGACCCCGATCCCGATCCCGATCCCGACAGCGACCCCGACCCCGACCCCGACCCCGATCCCGACAGCGACCCCGACCCCGACCCCGACCCCGATCCCGACAGCGACCCCGACCCCGACCGCGAATGACCGCCAGAAAAGAAGCCATGCGGTTCGCAGGGACCACCGCCGCCGGTTCATGGCCTGGTTCATCCTCACCCTGTCCTCGGTCAAAAAACGGCCGATCCACCACCACCTCTGCCAAACCTTGACCCCCTCTCGATCTCTCGGTATGAATCGGCTATCCGATAACTGAATCACTACCGGTGCTGCAGTGCCACCGCCGGCGACTGCAGCGAGACCGGCCGGTTGTACTGCTTGTCAGGAGAGAGACGATGCACGCAAAACGGTTGAATTGGATCGCAGTTGTCATGATGAGCATCTTGCTGCCCTGGGGCGCCACGGGGTGCAAGGCGCCCGAACCGGAAGACACGACGAAGAAGAAGGGCCCCCCGCCCTGCCCCGCCAACTTCGACGCCAAGCAGCACACTGACGGCTTGACCTGCATCTGCCCCAAGGGCAAGGACAAGGGCAAGATCTGGGGCGCTGGTTTGTACATGACCGGCTCGGCCACCTGTACCGCCGCGATCCATGCAGGGGCCATCACCAAGACCAAGGGCGGCAAGGTCGAGATCAAGTACGCGGGCGGATGCAAGGCCTACAAGGGCACGACCAAAAACGGCATCACGTCCCAGTTCTGGAGCGGCAACGTCGCCAGCTTCTACTTCGCCGGGCACGGCGACGGAAGGTGCGACGAGTAGACCCTTAGGGCACGCTCGCAATTTACTTGATCGTTCAGGCCGCCGATGCATCCCGGCTCGCTTCGTTGCTTCTCGTTGCATATCAATAAGTATGCGCCTCGTCGCGCCTCGCGAGCCGGGCGCCTTGACGTCCTGCACTGACCAAGTAATTTGCGAGCGGGCCCTTGGCGCGTGGACGGGAGGGGCCGCGGACGGTTACTGGCCGGGGAAGAGGCGCTCGATGCGACCGTCCTCCTCCATGGAGACGCACGGCAGGTCGAAACACATGTCCGTCGCCCGAAGCCAGGTCTCTGCGCGGCATCGGCTTCGGGACACCGAGGCGTCCGGCAGGTGGTTGCAGTCGCGGGCCATCGCGGTTCCCAGATCCTCCACGCAGGAGCCGTAGTTCGCCCAGCCCGCCGCGTTCTGCGCCTCGTAGAACTGAGCCACCCGATCCTGCACCGCCAAAAAATCGTCCACCGTGATCGCGTCGTAGCATTCCTGGTAGATCTCGTCGAGGTCGAACCGCAGCTGGTCCGGGGTCCCCTCTCCGCAGCCCGCGAAGGCCAGGTTCACGTAGTCCATCACCGCGTCCCGCAGGGAGATCCCCGTGTTGAACTGCGTGGTGTTGTGCTCGAGCATGGTGAAGCCCGACCCGCCGGCGGCGATGTAGTCGTTCGCGGCGAGCTTGTAGGAGACATAGGGCGAGATGGGCGTACCGCAACCCAGGGGGGTGCAGACCTCCCCAGCCGGGCAGCACACGCCGTCGCCAGGAGCCTGCCCGGCGGGGCACGGCCGCACCGTCTCTAGCACCGGATCGCAATCCGCGCCGGGGGTGCAGTCGAGGCCGTCGAACTCGCAGTAGGGCTTGCCGTCCGCGTCCCGTCCGTACATGCCCGGATCCTCCAGGCGGCTGCCGCCGATGGTCACCCGGAAGGCGGCCTCCACGTCTTCGTTGCAGTCGAACACGGTGGTCATCCCGGCGATCTGCGCCTGGGCCTGGCAGCCGCGGCGCGCCGATCGCAGGGCCACGTAGTCCACCAGGTCCTGCACCTCCTGGCCGGAGAGCGTGATGGTGGTGATGGAGTTCTCGAAGGGGAAGACGTTGTACATCATCTCCTCGGTGATGGGGCCGCGGTTGATGTCGGCCCGAATGCCGAGGGTGTTGGTGAGGCCGAAGTGCGCCTCCACCCGGTTGCGGGTCTGCATGGCGTTGGCCACCAGGTTGCCCAGCGCCGAGTCCCCCCACCCCGTGGCAAAGCGCCGGATCTTCTTGGGCGAGTATGCGATGAACCGGGTGAGCTGGATGGCCCGGTACAGCTCCGCCGAGAAGGGCTCGATGAGCCGCTCCGTGGCAACGTCCCACCGCTCGCGATCCACGTTCGCGTCCACGGCGTGCAGGTCCGCGCGGTAGGTCTTGACCTCCCAGCCGTTCATCTTCCGGAGCCAGGTCTCGGCCTGGGTCTCGCCCGCCAGGGGCGGGGGCTGGTGGAAGATCACGTCGAGCTGACCCACGAACTTGAGGAAGGCCCCCGAGTGCATGAGCGGCACCTTGCGCCGGGTGCGGCTGGTCATGCAGCCCCGCCGCTGGAGCTCTTCGTAGAAGGGCTCCCCGGCACACGCGGGATCCGGGTCGCACTCATCGATGAGCTCCGGCGGATTGATCACGATGTGCAGGTGGCCGCCCAGGACCAGGTCCAAGCCCTCGGTGTGACGGATCAGCTCCTCGTCGCCAATGAGCCGGTGGACCACCGAGCAGCTGGACACGGTCTCCTCCACGCAGTCCGGGCCCTCGCAGTCGTCCACCTGATCCTCGGAACCGCGGGTCATCTTCTTCTGGCCACGCAGCCCGAGGTGGGAGGCGGCCACCACCACGTCCACCTGGGGACGCAGATAATCGATGTAGAACTGGGTGGCCTGCACGGAGTCCAGAGGCGTGATGCCCAGGGAGTTCCCCCCCTCATACATGGACACGATGGAGCTGAGGCTCCCCAGGCCGATGATGCCCACCTTGAGCCCCTGGGCGTTGACGATCACGAAGGGTTTGGCAATGACCCCGAGCTGTGAGGCGCCGAAAACGTTGGGGTCCTCGAGCCCGTAGTTGGCGTTGAGCATGGGAAATCGGCCGAACTGGATGGCCTGTGTCACAAAGTTGTCGATGCCGGCGTCGAACTCGTGGTTGCCGATGACGAAGGCGTCCACGCCGAGCATGTTGAGCCACTTCAGCTCCACCTCGCCCTTGAACAGGTTGAAGATGGGCGCTCCCTGGAAGACGTCTCCGGTGTCGACGTGAATCACACGGCCGCCGGCGGCGCGGATGGACTTGATGATGGCCGTGGCCCGGGCGGCGCCGCCCACCGTGGGAGAGTCGGGATCCAGCCCCAGGGACTGGTCGGTCTCCCCGACATCCAACGCGTAGGGCAAAAGACGCGAGTGGATGTCCGACGTGTGGATGAAGGTGACGCGCACGTCGTGCCCCTCCACCACGGGCTGGTCGGTCTTCAGCAGGCAGCCCGAGAACCCTGCCAAGACAATGAGTATTATGATTAACCGCTGCATCATCGCTCCTCGAGCCATGGGACAGCATTACCCATCTCCCGGCAGCGATCAACCGGCTCTTTCCCAACCACCCACTGCGGCGATCAAACCTCTTTTCCGACGGGGCGGGCCGCGTTAGAGTCGCGGGTGAGCCATGAAGGTCCAATGCAATGTCAGGTCAGCCCCGTCTCACTTGCGTGGCGGCCGCGATCAGGAGGTTTTCCATGTTGTGCAAATTGAGTGTCTACGGATTGGGGCTGGCGCTGGTGGCCGGGCTCGCAGGAGGCTGCGGCGACGACGACGGCGGGAACAACAACCAGACCCAGGAGGTCTGCGGTGACGGGCGGGCCGAGGGTGTCGAGAGCTGCGATGGCTCGGATCTGGCCGGCGAGAACTGCGGGAGCCTGGGCTACTTCGGAGGGACGCTGTCCTGCGCGGCCAACTGCGCCTTCAACACCTCGCTGTGCGAGCCTGACTGGTGTGGCAACGGTGTAGCCGGAGCCGACGAGGACTGCGACGGCGCGGACCTGGGGTTCGCCACCTGCGAGGCCGAGGGGTACGCCGGTGGACAAATGGCCTGCGACGCCGACTGCCAACTGGACCTGAGCGGCTGCCTGATGGTGTACTGCGGCTCCGGGGAAATCGAGGGTGGCGAGGCCTGCGACGGCGCCGACCTGGGCGGCGAGACCTGCGAGAGCCAGGGCTACGACCTGGGCACCCTGGCCTGCCAGGCCGACTGCACGGCGCTGGACATCATGGGCTGCTACTACGCGTCCTGCGGCAACGACACCATCGAGGGCAATGAGGACTGCGACGGGGCCGCCATGGGCGGGGCCACCTGTCAAAGCCTCGGACAGGACGGCGGCACCCTGGTGTGCACCAACTGTCACTACGACCAGACCGGCTGCTGGACCCAGGTGTGCGGCGACGGCGCGGTCCAGCCGGGCGAGGTGTGCGACGGCGCGGATCTCGACGGCGAGACCTGCCAGAGCCAGAGCTTCGACGGCGGCACCCTGGCCTGCCTGGGCGACTGCAGCGGCTTCGACACCAGCGGGTGCATGAACCAGGGCACGGGCGAGAGCTGCTCGGACCTGTACACCGTCCAGTCCTTCCCCCACGCGGTGGCCGGCACGGACATCACCGTGGACTTCGCCGACGATCACGACTTCACCGGCACGGGGTGCGGCACCGGCAACGGCGCTGAGGCCGTCTTCGCCGTGGACCTGGCGGCAGGCGAGCAGATCAAGCTGGATGAGGTGGGCGGCATGGACGCGGTGATCCGCGTGCTGGACACCTGCGACGCCACGGCCGACTGCCTCTTGAGCTCGGACACCCCCGAGACCGACCTCTTCTTCACGGCGCCAGCGGCGGGCACCTACTACGTGGTGCTCGAGGCCTACTTCTCGTCCCCGTCCACCACCGACTACGACTTCACGATCACCTTCGTCCCACCGGAGGACTGCGGCGACGGCGTGGACAACGACCTGGACGGCGCGGTGGACTGCGGCGACTCGGACTGCTTCGGCGACCCCACCGACTGCGCCACCGAGACCCTGTGCTCGGACGGGCTGGACAACGACGCCGAGGGCGGCACCGACTGCGCCGACGCCGACTGCGCCGCGCTGCCCATCTGCGGGGGTGGAACCCAGCTGTTTTTCGAGGACTTCTCCACCGTGGACGGATCCGGCGTGTTCGTGGGCTGGACCATCACCGACGGCGGCAACACCGCCGACACCTGGATGCAGTGCGACCCCGTCGCCACACCCGCGTGCGCCGAAGGGGAGTTCGGCATCGCTACCGGCCCCTTCGCCCTGGTCAACAGCGACGACGCGGGCGGCGGGAGCACATGCCTGGAGGAGCTCGCCTCCCCGGCCATCGACTGCTCGGGCTACACGAGCGTGGCGCTCACCTTCCGGCACAACTTCCAGGCCTCCTTCGGCGACATGGGCGAGGTGCTGATCAGCATCAACGGCGGCACCAACTGGACGTCGGTCTACACCATCGACACCGACACGGCCACCGCCGGAGAAGCGGTGGCGCTGGACATCTCCACCCTGGCGACGGGCCAATCCGACGTCCGCATCGCCTTCGTCTACACCGCCGACTATGACTGGTGGTGGATGATCGACGACGTGGAGGTCCGAGCACTGTAGCGCAGCAGGTCCCGCCGCGGCAGGGCCCCGACATCGACGGTCTACGGACGCCGGCTTACGGCCGCATGGGGAACGGAGGCCATGGCCCAGGCGAGGATGGGCACAGCGAGCAGATGCGCGAATGCTCCGACGAGCACCTGCGGCATCGTCACGTAGGCAGCGGGCCACCAGACCACCGTGGCGCAAAAGGTCGCCACCATGCCGGCGCTCAATACCGGAAGCCGCCAGCCCTTGGATCCAGGACGGAGCGACGCCCACGCCACGAAGGGCAACAGCAGCAGCACAGCGAGGTACCCGAGCACGCGCAGGTGCTGAGCCTCGAAGAAACGCGCGAAGCTGAGGTAGTATCGAGCCTCCCAGTCCCAGGCGCCGGATGAAGGGAGCTCATCCACCCGCTGGCGCGCGTCAGCCATGATGCGCCGGCTAGGTGCCAGACTCCGCCACATCCGCACCAGGGGGACCACGTCATTGGAAGCGGACAACCCAATGTCGCTGCGACCAGCGCCGCTCATGGGTTGCGGCAGGTACAGGTCGAAGGGAGCCGGGGTAGCGTCCCTGGGCCACAGCAGTAGCGCTGCAAGCAACACCACGCTCAAACCGGCTGCGGCGCGCGCAGCGAGCCATCGCGGGCGCTGCACAACAATCAAGATCCCCACGGCGCAGGTGACAGTGCAAAACCGCAGCCCTACCTCCCATCCCGCGTCAAAGCCCAGGTACAGAGCGTACGGGTTCACCCACAACTGGGCGCCGAGCACCGCGGTGGCGCCCAGAGCCATTGCCCCGTAGGTAGCCCACCGGCGCCAGCGGCTCTCCGATCGAACCGCTCCAAGCGCGCAGGTGATCAGCAGCAGCAGCCCTCCCCCGATCAACAGTGCTCGAAATCCGGTCGACCGCCACGCGCTCACCACGGGCCCATCGTTGTCGACGTGGGGAGCGCCGGAACAGGACGAAATCAGGTCGGGGTGCAGAACCATGGGCCTCGTAGCGGGCTGCAAGTAGCCAACAACAAGCTGCCCAACCGCCGCCGCCAACAGCGCCGCAGAAAGAAAAACCACGCGCCGAGCCCACACCCAGCGGCCGAAGTCCCGAAAACGAATTCCATCGGGTCGGGTTGTCGTTGTCACATCGTTACTCATTTTTGTCACCTTCATTTCTCGCCTCCTGGTGACCGGGTTATCGGCAAAACGGCTTCGCGGTTGCCCAAAAAAGAGAATCACGCTCCACGCAACCGAATCGGACGCCGAACGATAACCCGAACGAACAACGAGATCATCGTCGCGATTGGCGCGACCAGATCGACCACGAACGCGAGGAGAAAAAAATGGAAATCGGATGTGGATCAGACCAGTTGAAGGCGGTGGCCCAGAGCGCGGGACGAATGGCCGAACACTACTCGAGCAACACAATGGTCGGCGCGATGACCCAGCGGTTCGCGGCCCAGGTGCCCTCTTGCCGAGCATCGCTGAAGAAGCTCACCAATAGCGCTGGCTTCAAGGGGCTCGACAGCGGACGGCAGGTAGAGGTGCTCGAGCGAGCTCAGCGCACGGGATGCTCAGTGCCTTTCCTGAAGGCAGCTACACAACTCGTGGCGCATCCGGGCTACGCAAAGCTGAGCCCTGGACATCGAAGAATCGTTCTCGACACCCTGTCGATGTCCAAGCGACCAATGGACACGGCAAAGGCCCAACGCACCCTCCTGGGCGATCTCCCCTTCGGGCACGCATCCTCTGCAACCCGAGGACGGGTGTTGTCGAAACCCATGTACTATGCCAGCCGCTCGATGGCCTTGCTCACCAGCAAATCCACGAGGCTACCCACCAAAAACGATCTGCTGGCACGGCAGTGGCGATACATGAAATACAAGATGAACACGGGCGCGTCAGACAACCACGTCGTGCAAGCCGCCAACAGCACGATGTTCACGAACATGCAGAAGCTGCACAGCTATTTCCTGTCCCGCTGGTACGAGCCCGCCAAGGCGGGGAGGCTCGTGGGAGAGCAGTACGCTGAGCTGGGTGGCAGCCACTGGTGGCACAAGCTGGAGGGAGCCCGGCGGCAGTGGACCCGATTTGTGTCCCAGCAGCTCCTGGACGCGCCCAGCCGGAGGGACACCCTGCCCTACGGCAGCGCCTGCGACAAGTAGCCGTATTTCGTCGACACAGCCTCCCCCTGGTCGACAGCCCCACGCACGTCATGGGAAATCGTCAGAAATCGTCAGAAATTGCCTTGGGACCTTTTCGCTGCTGAGACCTGATCGCAACCTCCTAGTCCCGATCCACCTTGGCGATGGTGCAGCCGTCCTCTGGGACCAGAGCCGAGATCGTTGGCGCGGCTGATTACAATTCTTGCCAAAGATAACGCATTTATATATCTTTAAAGATAATTGTAACGTTCATATGAAACATTTCTCTGTTGGCGTAAAGAAAATCGTTCTTTTCGAGGAGAATTGTAACGAAATGCAGGTCAGTGAGTACATTCGGGATTTGGCGGCGAACGGGGTCCACCACTTCACCACCGGCGACGCGCTCAGCGCGCTCGGAGGCAATCCCCCCGCGGTGCGCGCCCAACTGCGACGATTGAGGCAAAAGGAGATGATCGCGGAGCCCGTACGCAGCTTCCATGTCATTGTTCCGCCCGAGCACAGACGCCTCGGTTGCCTTCCTGCCGAGCACTTCATCGATCAGCTCATGCAGGTTTGGGGCGAGCCCTACTACGTCTGTCTGTTAAGCGCGGCCGAGCGACATGGCGCGGCCCATCAACGCCCCCAGGCGACCCAGGTCATGGTGCGCAAGAATCGCCAACACATCGAGTGCGGAATGGTGCGCGTCGAGTTCATCGCTCGTGGTGACCTTGAGAGGATGCTGGTCACAAAGCTCAACACCCCGCGCGGAGTGCTGCGGTACTCGTCTCCGGAAGTGACGGCGCTCGAGTTGGTCGGATACCCAGGCCATGCCGGTGGTTTGAACAACGTCGCCACGGTCTTGTCCGAGCTCTCCGAGGAGTTGTCCGCCGACAAGCTGCCCGAAACGGCGAGGCTCTGTCCTGTGAGCTGGTCACAGCGCTTGGGATACCTCCTTGAGCTGGTCGGGCAGGAAGACCTCGCGGGGGCTCTCGGGCCTTTCGTGCTGGAAAACGCGCGGAGCTACACGCCACTGCGGCGCGCGGCGAACATCGCGGGTGGAAAGCGAAATTTGCGCTGGAAGGTCATTGTCAACGTCGACGCAGAACCAGACGAATGATTCCCAAGGACTACGTCACAGCCTGGAGAGCGCAGGCACCCTGGCTACTCGATGCTCAGGTCGAGCAGGATCTCGTCATCAGCCGCGCCATCGTCGATCTCTTTTCCGTTCCCGAGGTGGCGAGCAGCCTGGTCTTTCGTGGCGGTACCGCCCTGTACAAGCTCTACCTCACACCTCCGGCCAGGTATTCCGAGGACATCGATCTGGTTCAGGTTCGGGCAGAGCCCATCGGCGAGACCCTCGATTGGGCGCGAGCGGTGCTGGACCCGTGGCTCGGGGAGCCGCGTCGTGTCTTCCATGAAGGGCGGATCAACCTTGTCTACCGCTTCCAGTCCGAGGACGCACCACCACTGAAGCTAAAGCTCAAGGTCGAGATCAACACCCGCGAGCATTTCACAGAGCTTGGCGTCAAGCGCGTGCCCTACAGGGTCGAGAACCCCTGGTTCAGCGGAGCGACCGACGTCTCCACCTATGCAATCGACGAGCTGATCTGCACCAAGTTGCGGGCCCTCTATCAAAGAAAGAAGGGGCGAGATCTCTTCGACGTCTCGCACGCACTGGACCAGGGGCGCATCGATCCAACGACTCTTCTTCTCTGCTTCAACCGCTACATGACCCAGGACCGGCGCGCAGTGACTCGGGCGCAATTCGAGGCGAGCTTGGCCCATAAGCGAAAGCAGCCCGACTTCCGCGACGACGTGGGGCCGCTCCTGCGCCCGGGCCTCACTTGGGATTTCGAGGCCGCCATGAGCTCGGTCCTCGAGAACCTCGTCGCGGGGCTACCTGGCGAACCCTGGAAGGGCGAAGACCAGCCTTAGTAGCACCGCCGGGCACTAAGGCAGCTGGACGAAGGCGCGAATTGGTCCTACGCTAACGACCATGTCTCATCCGGGTGTTGTGATGCTCGTGCTGGGAGCCGGGATCCTCGGCGCCTGCGCGCCGACCTCGCCCAGGAATGTGCCCTGGGGCCACGGTCGCGCGGAGATCCTCGTGGGCAGGCACTTCGACCGGTTGGTCGTGAAAAAGGGCGGCCTGTACCACGACCCGAACCTCGCGGCCTATGTGTCGGGGCTCGGCAAGCGATTGGCCGCCCGCTCCGGCCGGCCGGGGCTGCCCTGGACCTTCCGCATTCTGGATGGGGACAACCTCACCGCCCACGCCGCGCCGGGAGGCTACATCTACGTGACCCGCGGACTGCTGTCCTGTCTGAACAACGAGGCCGAGCTGGCCACGCTGCTCTGTCACGAAATCGGACACGTGGAGGCCTACCACCACTTCTACCATGGCGACTCCTTCTGGGCGCTGGCCGACAGGCTGAACAAGCCCCGCCGCCGCGGCTATGGTCTGCAGGAGCACTGGGGGTGGCTGCGCTCGCACCTCCCCATGGCGCCGCACCATCACCAGCTCGAGGCCGATGCCCTGGCTCTGCGCTGTCTGCGGCGAAACGGATACCCGGGCCGTGCGCTGTTTCAGCTGCTTTCCATGATGATGCGCATTGGCTCGCAGAAGCGGCTGGCCGTCGCTCCGGAGGGCAAGCCGGAACGCGGGCGTCGTGATCCGGAGTGGACGGCGCGGTTGGCGCAGGCCCGCCGGCTGCTGGGCAGAGACGCGCACTCCCTGCGTCGCCTCCCGGAGCAGGAGACATTTTTGCGGCGGCTGTCGGGGCTCGTGGTAGCGCCGAATCCCGCCGCCGGTGTGCGCGCGGACGGGCGCTACCTCAATCCTGCGGCCGGGTTTCAGATCTCGCTGCCCACGGGGTGGTCGGCCAAGGTCTTTCGGGATCGGCTCATCGCCCTGGTGCCAGGCAAGCCGGCGGTGATGTTGATCTACCCGTCGGCCCGGTCCTCCCGGCGCAAGGCCCTGGAGGAGCTCGTGGGATCCGGCCGGAACCTCCAGGCTCGATCCGTGACCCGGGGCGGCCTGCAAGCGCTGAGGGGACGGTACGAGATCGGCCAGGGCGCGCGCGCGGAGATCGCCGCCTTCCGAGCGAAGGGCGGCGTCTTCGTGGTCGCCCTGGTGAGCCCCCGATCCACTTGGCGCGGCCGGGGGGCGGAGTTTTCCCGGCTCCTGGGCAGCCTGCGCGCCGTGGTGCGTCCGGTGCCGTTTTCGGCGCGCCCCTGGCGAATTCGAGTGCTTCGGGCACGGGCAGAGACGCCCCTGCGCCGCTGGACCGCTTGCGTCGGCGATGCCCAGGGGCTGGCGCTCGTCCGGAAGATCAATCGCTTCGACCCGGGGGTCACCCTGGCGCGTGGCCAATGGGTCAAGTGCCTGGTGCGGCGAGCGCGGGGGCGGGGGCGTCGGTGAGCCCATGGCAATGACGACCCTGAAAGTCTCTGGGGTGGTCGCGCTGATCCTGGTCGCGTGCCGCCCCCAAGCCCCGGGGCCGGCGTTCTCCTCGCAGCTGACCGTCGTGCCGCCCCGCGCCGGCCTCGTGCCCCTGTCGAGGAGGTCGGGCATCGTGGAGCCCCGCGCGAGCGCCGGCTGTGTCTCCCCGGTGGCGGGGAAGGCACGTCGGTCGCTGAAGGTGCGCGTGGTGCGGCTGCTGGGCGTCAAGGGCCGCACGTGGAGTGAGCTGCACAGGCGCATGGAGACGCGGTCGGGGCAGGCCTACAGCATGTATCGGCTGCGGGAGGACGTGCGCCGCATGTGGAAGGTCGGGGTGGTGCGGGGGATCTGGGTGGAGGCGTGCCGGGCGCCGGGGGGCGTCGCCGTCACCTTCTTCGTGAAGCCCGCGCGGCGTGTGCGGCGGATTCGAATCCAGCTCAACCACCCGAGCCGACGGCAGTGGCACCAGGGAAAGGTGGACCGGCTCTGGCATCATCGCGGCGGTCGGCGCCTGCGCCGTCGCGAGCTTAACCGTGACCTCGCGCGGCTGCGTGACCTGTACCGCGGACGTGGGTACTGGAGCGCCCGGGTGGTCCCGTACCTCCGTGAGGTGTCGCCAACGCATGTGGATCTGGTCATCCGGATCCGTACCGGACACCGGGCGCTGGTGGGGCGGATCCGCTTCAAGGGCAACCGCGCCGTGACCAGCGAGGCCCTACGCAAGCTGCTCGCCACCCGGGCCGACCACGTCTACCGCGAGGAGGTCCTGGATCGCGATGTGCTGCGGATCAACCACCACTACTTCGACCGGGGCTACATCAATGTGAAGCTGTCCACCCCGCGCGTGGCGCTCGACCCGAGCAAGCACCTGCTGTACATCACCATCGGGGTGAAGGAGGGGAAGGTGTTTCGGCTGGGGAAGATCAACCTGCGCGGGGTTCTGCAGAAACAGAGGCTGCAGGGCAAGACCGTGGAGCTCAAGGATCCAAAGTCACCGGAGTTTCAGCGGATCAAAAAGAGGCTCCTGCGGCTCGTTCACAGCCGCCCGGGACAGATCTTCAGCCGCACCCGGCTCCAGCGGGACATCAAACGGCTCAAGTCCTGGTACTACGACCGCGGCCACGCCCATGTGAATGTCTATCCGACCACCCACGTGGATGTGGATCGCCGCACCATCGGCATCGACCTGGTGGTGTCCTGTGACACGCGCGCCACTGTGGAGCGCGTGGACGTGCGGGGCCACCGGAATGTGCACGAGCTGCTCATTCGCAGCCTGGTCGGTATCCGCCGGGGGCAGGTCTACAACGCCAAGCAGATCGTCCATGGGCAGAGGCGGCTCTTGGCCCTGGGGCTCTTCCGAAGGGTCAACCTCTCCTGGCTGAGAGGCAGCGCTCCGGACCGAGTCCGGTTGGTTGTAGAGGTGAAGGAAAACAAGATCACGCGAGGCGAATAGCGGCGCCGGCGTGGGTCCTGCGAGGGCGCTTGTCGGTCGAGACCTGGCCGATGAGCTCGGACACCCCCGCGCCGAAGGACCGGTACACCTTGATCTGCCCGCCGTTGCCGCTGGCCACGGCCAGCAGCCCCCGGCGGGCCCTGACCACCACGTCCACGTCGCCCACGTCCAGCACGTCGTACAGGAAGGGCTGGTCCGGCTCGATGATCGAGACCTGGGCCACGCCCATGGGCCCGCAGGCCAGGTACACGCTGTTGCCCCGAGCGGTCACGCTGCGGCAGGGGCCGGCTACCCCTGTCCCCAGCACCAAAGCGCCCCGTCCGCGGTGATGGCGCAGACCAGGAATGCGCCGGCAGAGATCCTGACTACGTCTTCTAGGTCGACCACCTGGGATGGTGTGTTGCCGAGCTCATCGTTACTCTCTCCGTCACCTCGCTGACCATGGTTATCGTCCCCCCAGCAGGAAACCGTTCCGTCCTGCAGCAAAGCACAGGTGCTGAAGGCTCCGGGTGCCACTTGCGAAGCATCCACGACGTAGGGGTGCTGTACAAACCGGGTCCTCAACTCACCCAATCCAGTCTCGCCACTGCCGACCTGTCCAAAGTCATTGTAGCCCCAGCACCAGACATTGGCTTCCATATCGATGAGGCAGTCGTGATAAAAGCCCGGATAGAAACCCGTGATCGGTGGCACGTTGTCCACAGGCTCCGGAACGACACGGTATCCTGGGTATTCAGTTTCTGGTGTGTCACCCCAACAAAGAAACGAGCCCTCGGTCGTGATTGCGCATGTATGAAAAGAACTGCAATAGACCGAGAGAAAACGGTGCCCTCCATTTGGCTCGACAGGAGATGTGAAAAAAAGAGGCGCATCTTCTCCGATTCCCAGTCGGCCGGATGAATTTGAGCCCCAGCACTGAAGGATACCATTTACGTCGAGAGCACAGATGTGAAATGCGCCGATATCTATGTCCATGATGGACCTCAGGTCATATACATGCTTCGGCGCCTTGTCGAAGCCTTCGTAGCCTTGGCCCCAGCACCAAACCTCTTTGTCCACCGTCAAGGCGCAGCTCACCCACCATCCCCCCCTCGGCACGACCACCCTCTCAGCCGGAGGAAGCCCGGCAACCAGCACGGGCGTGGCGCTGTCGGTGGTGGTGCCGTCGCCCAGCGCGCCGAGGCAGTTCGAGCCCCAGCAGTAGACCTCCCCGCTGCCGGATACCGCGCAGTGGTGCTCCCACCCGGCGGCCACGTCCACCACGTCCTCGAGTCCCTCGATGCGGACCGGCACCGGGCTGTCGATGACCGCGTCGTAGTGCGGGCAGGCCGGCGCCGCGTCGAGACCGGCGTCGGCTACACCGCCGGGCGGGTGGCCGCAGCCCGCCCAGCCGGGCAGCAGGAACGCCAGAGCCGGCAAGGCTGTCAGGATCGGCAGAACCGCCCCGACCGGCAGGCGCTGCCACGCGCCGCGAATGATGTCCATCCAGGGCGTCGTCACGGCACCTCCTCCACCCGGTGGATCCGGAAGCCCTGCTGGGTCGCGTGCACCACAAGGTCTCCGATCACCTCGCCGAAGGGCACCTGGCCCTCGGACATGGCATAGCTCCCCACCAGGTCCACCGCGCTGCCGACTTCGTCGACCGAGAAGACCTCGGCCGCCTGGCCCTTGGGGCAGCTGCCACCGGAGAGGCACTTGAGCCAGGTGGACGCGCCGCCCTCGGCCACGTGGATGAGCTGGGCGCCCAGGTAGGTCCTGCGCGGGCGCTTGTCGGTAGAGACCTGGCCGATGAGCTCGGACACCCCCGCGCCAAAGGAGCGGTACACCTTGATCTGCCCGCCGTTGCCGCTGGCCACGGCCAGCAGCCCCCGGCGAGCTCTGACCACCACGTCCACGTCACCCACGTCCAGCACGTCGTACAGGAAGGGCTGCGTCGGGTCGATGATCGAGACCTGGGCCACGCCCATGGGCCCGCAGGCCAGGTACACGCTGTTGCCCCGGGCGGTCACGCTACGGCAGGGGCCGGCTAGGGCGAGCGCGCCGACCACCACCATGGCCGCGGGGTCGGACACGTCGATCACGCGGAGCATCGGCGTCCCACGGACGTCCATGCGCTACGGTGAGCGCACGTACATTGGCTCGCCATCGGGACCGATGATCTTTGCCATGACGTCGGAGGAATCATTGACGTTGTCGTCGTCTGCGCTTGCCCAGGTGGCCACGAAACGACCGTCCGCGCCCATGGCAAGTCCGTTGACGGATTGAGACAGCTCGACGTAGTCGTTGAGCCTCCACACCGGGCCGTCAGGAAGTAGATCCGGGCCTAGGAGCTGGGCGTAACCGTCATACTGATCGCCTTCCATGTAGGCTATTGCTGTCCAGGCCATAACCACGCGAGAATCCCCAGCGGTGGCCACCATGAGTGTATCACTCCCCCCCACTATTGGAGATACGGTCCCCGACAAGGCCATCGGCACCTCCGGTCCCTCGGGTATTCCTTCCGCCGTGTACCGCCTAAGCCAGGCCGTGAGGCAAGACTCGCTTCCATACTCCACCTCAGAATCGATTTCCGGCCAGGCGACCAGAAAACTCCCGTTGTCGAACATCCCGACCGAGACCTCGGCCGGGTGTAACGCGGTGTGGGTGTTGACCTGAAATTCGGATACACCGGGCTGGCCGTCGGCGCCGTACAGCCGGGCATACACCCCCCACCATGACCCGTCCTGCCACTGGCTCCACCACGCGACAACAGCATGCCCGTCCGGGGCCATGGCCGCGGACGGGCATTGCTGCCGGTTCGCCTCATGGGTGTCTACCCTGAGCTCGGGACCGCCGGGACAGCCCGCGGCATCGTATCGCCTGGCCACGATATCGTAGCTCTTGCCGCCGGACGTCCAGGCCACAATGAACCTGCCGTCCGCGGCCATGGCCACGGTCGACCATACAGCGAGGCGGTCGAATGGCCCGATAGCGAATGGCTCTACGTTGACTTGAAACTCGGGTCCTCTCGGAGCTCCGTCGGCGTCGTACCTGCGGGCAAGCACATCGCCGAAATCGCGCGCCGGAAAGTCATATTCTAGCCAAACCACGACGAAAGCGCCCTCCGCGTCCATGGCCACTACTGGGTGGCTCACCCTTCTTGCCTCCTTGATGGTGCTCACCTGGAAGTTGCCACCCTCGGGCATGCCCGACGCAGAGTACCTCTGGGCCGAGACGCCGGCCAAGCCACCAAACCACGCGATGACGAAGCGGCCGTTGTCCGCCATGGTCACCGCGGACCCGCCTTGCCATTCCTCCACCACGGTGTTTACCCGGAACTCCACAATCCGGCAGTCGTTGCATCCGTCCCAGTCCACGTGGTTGCCATCGTCACAGGCCTCGCCTGGGTCGACCACACCGTCCCCGCACCGGGCCGCGGTGCAGTCTGTCCGGCAGCCGTCTGGTTCAACGTCGCTGTTTGCCTCCCCGTGGTCGCACTCCTCGCCCGGGTCCAGCACACCGTCTCCGCACAGAGCGGTCACACTGGAGTCACCATCGGGTTGCCCGCCGGTCGAGCTGCTGCTGCATCCCGGGCAGTAAACCAGCAGGGCGGACAATAAAAAGCCTGCCAGGGCTGTTCGGTGCGATACGCGCCACCCACACACCCTGCGCTGACCTTCCGGGGGCTCGACCCCGGATGTCCGGACCACGCCATCGAGCACCACGGATCCCGGGTCCGCGCCCTTACCGGTTGCGCCGCGCCCCGGACCTATGGTTGAGCCGCGCTGGTGGCCTTGTATGCATTTACCCTGCACCGACATCTCAATCCGTCCCCGATCTTCGTGGAAATACCGTCGCCGTTGTCGAGTATGAGGTCGATCACCTCGCGCACGGCCGAGCTATCACGAACCCAAGTGCCATTCTCGAGGTGGGCAACCCGGTCTCTGAGGGCTGGGTTCATCGTCAGAACCAGCGCCGCGGTTCCGGTCACCAAAGGCGTCGCATAGGAGTTTCCCCCTTGAAATGGCGTGAAACCCGGCTGGCGAGGCGCCAGAAGGGCGTATATCGGGAATATACAACCGCCTGGCAACAAAGCCAGCCGGGATGGTTCGGCGGCCTGAGCGATCAGGTAATTGCTGATCGGGGCCTAACGCTTCGTTGCCGGGAGGGCGCTCCGACTGTATGGTCTCTGCACCATGTCTGAGTACTTGTACGATACGGCCAGGCGGCTGTTGGAGAGCGACAACACCAGCGGGAGGCCCAGTGGGCCGGTGATGGAGCTTGTTGCCGAGGAGCTGCGGGGGAGCGGGTTCGAGGTACGGCTGCAGCCGGTGCGGATCCGGGGGGTGGACCAGCACAACCTGGTGGCATGGGCTGGTCCTGCGGTGGAGGGGGGGGTGATCCTGTCGGGGCATGTGGACACGGTGCCCTGGCTGGACCAGCCGGGGTGGACCCGGGAGCCGGTGAGGCTGACGGTGGAGGGGGAGCGGCTCTACGGGCGGGGCGTGTCGGACATGAAGGGGTTTGTGGCGCAGTGTCTGGCAGCCGTGCGGGAGGTGGACGTCGCGGGGCTGGCGCGACCGGTGGTCCTGGCGCTGACGGCGGAGGAGGAGGTGGGGTGCCGAGGAGCGGAGCTGCTGGCGCCAGCGTTGGGAAGTCTGCTGGGCGACGTGCCGGTGCCTCGCCTCTGCTGGATCGGGGAGCCGACGTCCTGGTCGGTGTACCAGGCGCACAAGGGGGTCGCGCAGGTGCAAGTCGCTGTGCACGGGAAGGGTGGCCACTCCAGCCTGCCCGACCAGGGCGTGAACGCCATCGTGATCGCCGGGCGGGTCGTGGAGGCCATCGGCCAGGTCCAGGAGGAGCTGCGCGCGCCGGTGGAAGCCATGCGGACGCTCTTTACGGAGGCGCCCTACACCGCGCTCAACATCGGGACCATCCACGGCGGCACGGCGGGCAACATGATCGCCGAGCGGTGTGACCTCACGGTCAGCTGGCGTCCCCTGCCCGGGGCCGATCCCCTGGCGCCCTACCGCCAGCTCACCGAGCGGCTCGCCCTTGTGGACCTCGCCGACCATGGGGGCGGCGACGCCCGGGCCACCATCGTCGTGGGGGACCCCGAGGTGATGCTCCCGCTACACTCACCGGCCGACACGCCCCTGGCGCGGGCCCTGGAGGCCGTGGTGGGCGAGTCGCCCCGGGGCGGCGCCCCCTACGCCACCGACGGGGGCCGGTTCGCCGAGGTCGGGATTCACGTGCTCATCTGCGGCCCCGGCGACATCGCCCAGGCCCACCAGCCGGACGAGTCCCTGTCCACGGCTGCTTTCGAACGGGGCCCCGGCGTGATCCGCGCGGTGATCGAGAGGCTCTGCGGGCGGTGATCCCAAAATGCGCGCCAGCCTCTGCGCTGTGATCCTTCCTGTACGCCAGTCTCTACGGGCGCAGACTCGTCAAAATGTGGTATCCCGGGACCATGTGGATCGAGACCGTACGCCAGTGGTTCAATGACTACGTAGACGGCTTTCGCGAGGAGGCCGGAGGGCTCCACGACCTGCTGGAGCTCAAGCGCAGGCACACCCTGCGCGTGGCCGCCAACACCCGGAAGATCGCGGCGGCGCTGGGATGGCCCGCGAGGGGCGTGGACCTGGCCGAGGCCGTGGGGCTGGTCCACGACATCGGGAGGTTTCCGCAGTACCGGGACCACGGGACGTTTGTCGACGCGCGGTCGGTGGACCACGGCGACCTGGGGGCCGACATCCTGGCCCGGGACTTCGTGTGGACGGACGTCGACCCGCCGGCGCGGGAGGCCATCGTGCTCGCGGTGAGGCATCACAACGAGCGGGGGATCCCGGACTCGGTGCCCAACCACGCGCTGCCCCTGGTCAAGGTGCTCCGGGATGGTGACAAGCTGGACGTGTTCGCCGTTGTGCGCCGGTGGACAGAGTCTGGGAAAGTCCACGAGCTTTTCCCGGGCCTGGCGCCCGACGGCCCCCTCGACCCGACCATCCTACAGTGCGTGTCCCAGAAGCGCACCGCGCCCTACGAGAAGGTCCGGACGCTCCTGGACTACCACCTCATCCAGGTGTCCTGGGTGTACGACCTGAACTACGCACCGAGCCATCGGGAGCTCGTCTCCACGGGGCTGTTGGACTGGACCCTCTCGCGCCTCTCGCAAGAGGAGGAGGCGGCTCCACTCCTCGCCGCGGCGAGGGACCACGTGCTGGCGATGGCGGGATCAGACGGGACGCCGGGAGCGGAAGGTGAGGACGAACAGCAGTAGCAGCAGCCCCCAGAGCGCCGAGGGGAGCGCCGACTGGCCGCAGCCGCAGCCCGGGTCCTTCCCGTCGGGCGGCGTCGGCGGGGTGCAGTCGGGCAGGTTCTCGTCGATCTGTCCGTCGCAGTTGTTGTCCAGGCCGTCGCAGACCTCCTCGGCATAGGGCCGGATCGCCGGGTCGGCGTCGTCGCAGTCCACGTCCGAGAAGAACCCGTCCTCGTCCGCGTCGAACGTGTCGGTGGGGGCGCACTGGGCCGCGTCCCCGAGCTGGTCGGGAGGCTTGACGATGACCACGCGGTCGATCAACGCCCCGGGCTCCTTCATGGCGAGGTCCAGCCCGGCGAAGGTGGCCAGGACGTTCATCTCCAGCCGGTCGCCGCCGATGCGGAAGGACAGGTAGTGATACTCCCCGGACCGGACCTCGGAGCCCGGCGCCGGCTCGGGGGCGGCGTCGAACACGAAGACCGTGAGCACGCCCAGCCCGCCGGTGACGACGTACAGGGACCCCTCGGCGTAGGAGCCCACCTCGGTCCCAGCGGCCCAGTCGGACGGGTTGGAGACCATGGGACGAAACCGCTCGTACACGTGGTTGTGGCTGGTGATCACCACGTCCACGTGGTGCGCGTCGAAGATCGGCATGAGGTCGGCGTTCTGTCCGTGCTCGTCGGGGGGCTGGGTGCCCACGCTGATGTCCGTGGCGAGGCTGGGGTGGTGGAGCTGCACGATCTTCCAGGTGCGGTCCACGTCGCTGAGCGTCCGGTCCAGCCACTGGGCCTGGTCGGAGAAGTCGGCGCCGTCGTGAAAGGTGGAGCTGGAGAGGGTCACGAATATGGCGTCTCCGCACACGAAGTAGTTGTAGTCCTCGGTGCCGCCGGACGGGTCATCGTTTCGCGGCAGCCCGAACAGCCGGTTGTAGGTCGCGTCGTCGCCATGCACGTCGCTGTCGTCGTGGTTGCCCAGGGAGGGAATGATCGCCGCGCCGACGCCGTGGATCGAGTCGATCCACCTCCGCCACTGCAATGGCTCGTTGCCCTCCTCCACGAGATCGCCGTTGACCAGCACGAAGAGGGGATCGTGCAGCAGGGACTCGTCCAGGATCGGTCGCCAGAGGTCGCTCGGCCCGAAGTCGTCGTTCGACCGTGTGTCCCCGCCGGCGACGAAGGTGAAGGGCTGACAGGGATCGTCGGTGCCGGTGCGAAAGGTGAAGATCGAGCTGAACCCGCGGCTCTCGTCGCCCGCGCGGTAGTAGTACCGCGTCAGGGGGGCCAGGCCCTGGAGGGTCACCTCGTGCGTGTAGCCCACCTCGAGGACGGGTGTGGCGTCGCCCAATCCCGTGGTCTCCAGGTCGAGGAGCGCGGCATCGGTGCCGTACCGCACCACGGTGTCGCACTGGTCGTCGGTGTTCCACGAGATCGTGACCTCGGAGGCCACGCGCTGGCTGGTACCATAGGACACCCGAACCCCCCGCGGCTCGGCCCGACCGCCCCCCGGAGGCGCCACGAGCAACAGGGCCAGGGCTCCGGACACAATCCAGCGCGGCGCACCAGGCCGATCGGTGCTGTGTTGAGCCATCACTGTCCTCCCTTCTCCGACCACACCTGGGCGGTGTACACGTGAAAGACGGTCTTGGGGTTTTTCCAGCCGTCGGGGCCCAGCCCCGCCTTGCGGCTGAGGTGCCGCAGGGTCGTGGGGCGATCCCACTTCTGCTCGGTGGCCACGTGCGGCAGGTAGGTCGCCGAGCCGTGGCCCTGCCGCAGGATGATGCCGTGGCGGCCGATGACGATGTCGCGGTAGCCCGAGACCTTGTGGGGGACCGACAGCGCCGAGATCTCGATCACGATGTCGGCCACCTCGCCCACGGTGACCTGGCGGAACCGCCGGTCGTACAGGGCGGCGTTCTGGGCGTTCTTGATCACCGCCTGGTACAGGGGCACGCGCGGCAGGATCGTGCCGATGCACCCGCGGAGACGCCCCTTCTTCTTCAGGGTCACGAAGGCGCCCTGCTTGCGCTTGAGGCGCGGCCCGATGGAAAGCCCGTCGGTGAGGGCGCGCGGCCACACAGAGGTGACCGACGCCACCAGGGATCGCCGCGCCAGCTTGAGCAGCGTGGCCCGGTCCCCGGCCGGCAGCGACCGCGCCGCCCCGCCCGGCAGCGACCGCGCCGCCCCGCCCGCCGTGCCCTTGGCCGGTTCGACCAGCCCGGCCGTCTCATCGGCCTGGTTCTTCTTCTCACACCCGGCCCAGGCCACCAGGCTCGCGCTCAGGCCGAGACTCAGGCTCAGAATCAGGATCAACCGTGTCAACGCCAGCTCCTACTCTTTCGTCTTCGTTTCCGTCTTCGTTTCCGTTTCCGTCTTCGTCTTCGTCTTCGTCTTCGTTTTCGTCTTCGCCATCAGGGCCACCGACAGGTAGCTCACCGTGGACCGCCAGTCCCCGACCACGTGGCCCGAGGTGGTGTAGTGCAGCACCTTGGCCTGGACGCTGACCCCTGCCGCCTTGAGCGTCTCGAGCATCAACGCCGTGGGGGAGCGGCCACACATGGTGATCCCGGTCTTGCGGTGGTGCGCCATGAGCCCGTGGCCGTCCAGCTCACCGAAGAAGGGCAAGGTGCTGAAGTCCAGCCGCTTCACCGCGTCGGCAAGGGACTCTCCCGGATCCCGCCTCACCTCGAAGCGAAACCCCTGCCCGCGGTGGGTGAAGTCCGAGCTGGCCAAAAACACCGTGCCGGGCCGCGCGAGGCTGGCCAGGTCCCGGGCCACCCGATCGCGGCCCGCGTCGTCCAACCTCCCCACCAACATGGGCAGGATCTGCACCGACGGCCGCACGCGCTTGAGGAACACCATCTGCAGCTCCACCGAGTGCTCCCGGGCGTGGGCCCGGGCCACCTCGGTGAAGTCCGGCAGCCGCCCCAGCCGCGCGGCGGCCCGGGTGTCCACCCGCAGCAGGCCGAAGGGCGTGGCGTAGTGGGTCACCCTGGGAATGGAGACGCCGCGGAACCGAACGTGATGGCTCACCCCCAAGACCACCACCCGCTTGACGTCGCGCTGCTTGCCCAGCAGCTTGAAACCGAACCCCGCCGTGGGCCCGGAGAAGCGGTACCCCGCGTGGGGAGAGATCAACCCCACCAGCCTCCCCGGGAGGTTGGGCAGGCCGGCCGCCACCAGGTATCGGTCGAGCTCCGGACCCAGGGTGGCGTCGTCCCCGGAGTACCAGGTGCCGGCCTTCGTCATGGCGCGCACGACCTTGGGCCCAGCGAACCCCGGGTCGTCGTCCGGTGGCTTCTTCTTCTTGCAGCCGCCGACCACCAGCAAGGCCGCCACCAGCGACACGTAGGTGCCCGACACGTAGGTGCCCGACGCGTAGGTGCCCGACGCGTAGGTGCCCGACGCGTAGGTGCCCGACGCGTAGGTGCCAAGACTGGGAGGGTGCCTCATGTCATCGTCCTATCCCGCCAGGTCTCTCCCCGACGGCTCCAGCTCGTCCGGGGAGATGACCTCCTCCCGCAGGGGTGCCCAGGGATCCGCCGCCCGCGCACGCCCACGGCCACGCGCAGCGGCAGACCCGGGCGAGGCCACTGCGCCCCCCCTGCCTCCCCCCTCCCGATGGCCCCGGGCTGCCACGACACCCACCCCCCCGGCCAGGGCCGCACCCAGAAATCCCCGACGGCCCAAGCCGCGGGCGACCCGCCGTTTCATCGCCACACCCCCTCGAGCTCGCGCCCGCAGTGACCGCACTTTCCGTCGGTCAGGTTGTTGGACCGGATGCGATAGCCCACCCGCTCGATGATCACCTTGCCGCAGCCCGGACAGTAGGTGTGCTCCCCGTCGTTGCCTGGCAGGTTGCCCACATAGGGGAAGACCAGCCCCTCGTCCAGGGCGATCTTCCGTACGCGCTCCAGCGTGGCAATGGGCGTGGGCGGGCGGTTCCGCATCCGGTGGTGCGGGAAGAAGCGGCTGAAGTGAACCGGCGTGTGGGCGCCCAGCTCCCGCCGCACGAAGCGGCACAACTGCTTCATCTCCGCGCTCGAGTCGTTGAACCCGGGGATGACCAGGCTGGTGATCTCCAGCCAGACCCCGGACTCCCGGGCGATGACGAGCCCCCGCAGCACGTGCTTGAGCACACCGCCGCTGTTGCTCAGAAAGGCGCTGGGCCGCATGGTCTTCACGTCCACGTTGGAGGCGTCGATGACCCGGCAAAGGCTGCGCAGGGGTCCGGGATTGATGTAGCCCGCCGTGACGGTGACGGTCTTGAGGCCCGCCTCCCGCGCCTTGACGGCCGTGGCCTTGGTGTACTCGTAGAAGACCACCGGCTCGGTGTAGGTCGCGGCGATGGATGGACAGCGCCGCCACTTGGCCGCCCGCACCAGCTCCTCGGGGGTGGCCCCGAAGGCCCCCCGCACCACGCTGGTGACCCGCACCGACTCGTCCCAGGGGTTGCGCTGGGAGATGTTGTGGTTCTGGCAGTTGGTGCAGTGCAGGTTGCAGCCCACGGTCGCCACCGACAGGATCCGCGTCCCGGGCAGGACGTGGAACAGCGGCTTCTTCTCGATGGGATCCAGGTGCAGCGCGCAGGGCCGCCCGAAGGTCGACGCGACGAGCCGACCGTCCACGTTGATGCGTACCCGACAGTCTCCGGCGTGGTTCGGCGGGATGCGGCACCCGCGCGGGCAGAGGTCGCACACCACGTCCCTGCTCGCCGCCTCCACCCCCCGTCGCTCGTCGCCCACCCGTCGACCGTGGCGCACCGATCCGGGCACCCGACGCGACCGATCCGGTGCGTATCCGCCGCTCACCGCGTCCCTCCCCGCTGCCCGGGCCCGATCCCGCGCCTGGGCCCGACCTCCACTCGCCGCCACTGCTCCGCCTCGTGGCTCGACAGCCGCCCGGACCGCAGCTGCCGCCTCAGGGTCGAGGGATCCACGGCCCGGATCTCCCCGGACGTGGTCACATGGCCCCGGTGGGGCGGATAGGCGCTCCGTAACACGGCGTAGGCCAAAGCTACCAGCAGCAGCCCCAGCGCCACCAGAAAGCCCACGTCCCGCCAACGCTGCCGCTCCGCCTGGAATGCCTGGACCTCGTGCATGGGACCCCCGAGAAGTACCCAGACCACAAGGTATCACCCACCCGAAAGAGCGACAAGACAATGGGCACGACAGCGCACGGGCGATCGAGTTCTCCTGAATATGGTGCTTGTATGCACATTCCTCTGTCATCTCCGCGGAAGCGGAGATCCAGATTTGGGCGAACGCGCTTGTGCTCCATGGATTCCCGTTTCCACGGGAATGACGGATAGCGCTCACGAATGGAGAACTCGATATCCCTGCGCGACAGCGACCGCACAATTGACCACAAGTGTCCGGATCTGGTACCCACTGGCTACGTGAGTTGGATTGGACGAAAGCTGACGCGCTACAAATACGTGCGCAACGCCCTCGCAACACGGGCGGATCTGAGCCGTTTTCGGCGGAGGCCCTCGCGCCGCACCGCGGTGGGGCTGATCCTGGCGGGCGGCGGCCTGGTGCTGGGCTGGCCCGGTGCGAGCCTGGCCCTGGTGCTGGCCGCGGTGCTCGGCGAGCCCATCCTTGCCCTCTACGTGGCGCCGGGCCTGTACCTCTTCTCGTGGATCCCCTATTTGGTGGGGATCGGGATCGGCGGTCCAGCCAGCCTGGACTACCTCCGCGACTTCAACCGATGGTTGACCCGGAAGGTGGTGGAATGGCTGGGCGGGAAGATCCCCGCCAGCGATGGTCAGGCCCCCACGACGGATCCACCCACCGGCGGCTGACCTCGTCGCCCACCGGCGCCGCTGCGCGCCGCCACCCGGGCCGGCTTTTCGAGCAGCACCGCGTGGCTGCCGCCCACGCCGGGCCGGCGGTCCACCGTGAAGCCCACCGACTCGGCATGGCGGATGGTCTCCTCGAAGGCGTCGGGCTTGACGTGGCCCCGGGGCTCGGCGACGAGGAGGCGGCCGCCCCGGCTCAGGCAGGCATAAACCTCCCCGAAGAACCCGACGGGGTCGTCCACCTCGTGCACCATGGCAAAGGCCAGAGCAAAGCCGATCTGGCCGCCGAGGTCCTCGCATCCGAGGCCGGCGGCGGTGCAGCGCCGAGCGAGGATCCGATCGTCCACCCCGGCGCGGCGAGCGCGCCTTTTCAGGGACGAGAGCATCTTCTCCTGCACATCCACGCACACCACCTGGCCCTCCGGGCCCACCCGCCGGGCCATGGGCACGCTGAAATAGCCCATGGCGCATCCCACATCCAGGACCCGCATCCCGGGCTGTACGTAGTCGGCGAGGATCTTGCTCGGGCTCTGGACCAGCTTTCGCAGCGGGTTGGCCATGAGATAGCCCACCCATACCGGACAGATATGATCAGCCATGGTGTCTCCTCCACAGTCCCAGGCACAGGCCCGGATGGCCGGCACACCGCGCGGTCAGACCGACCACAGCGACAAAGAAAACCGCGATGGCGAATAGTACTTTCATGGACCTGCCTCCTCGTGTCAACGGCGCGGGCCCGTTCTTCGGAAAACAAAAACCGGAGCTGGCGTCTTGCTTTCCCAAACATGAACCATGGTTCATATTCTGTCAACGCAAAAAGTGAACTCGGGTTCATTTTTATTTCGGCCGCAGGGACCTCCGGTGGTATCATTGCCCTGCAAGGAGCGAGGACGCGGTGACGCAAAGCAAGGCAACCGGCCAGAAACCAAAGCAAAAACGAAGCATCGAGACCCGAGAGCGGATCCTCGAGGCCGGCGAGAGGCTCTTCTCCCGGGACGGCTTCCACGCCACGAGCACCAAGAAGATCGCCAGGGAGGCGGGGGTGTCCGTGGGCAGCGTATACAACTACTTCCCCGACAAAAAGGCAGTGATGCTGGAGATCTACGCCCGGCACACGTCTCGAATGCACGGGATGATCCTGGAGTCATTGAAGGACGCCGACTTCGCAAGCCTCGGCCGGGACGGGACGGCGGTCACGCGAATGATCGTGGATCAGTCCGTCAAGCTGCACTCCTTTTCGCCCGAGTTCCATCGGGAGATGTCCCTGCTGCGATATTCGGATCCCGACTTTGCCGCGCTGAACGCCCAGGAGATGATGCGCATCGTCGGGATGCTCGTCTCGATCCTGGAGCCGGCCCGGGAGAATCTGCGCGTGGACGACCTGGAGGCGGCGGCCTACGTCATCTCCAGCGCGGTGGAAGAGGTGGTCCACTCCATCAAGATGTTCGACGCGCCCATGGACGAAGCGCGCCTCGCGGCCGCCCTCGCGGACATGATCCACAGCTACCTGTTCACCACGTAGATCTCAGCGCGGATCCACCAGCCTGCGGCTGACCTCACCGGCCATGATGAAGATCGCGTCCAGGGCGAACCATCGGGTGATGGACTGGTCGAAGAGCGCCGACATGGAGGCCCCGAACTCGTCGTCGGCCTGCCAGAGGATGTAGGTCATGGGAATGGATGGGAAGGGTCGGAAGCGCATGGCGCTGTCGCCGTGGTCCAGGGGCTCTCCGCCCAGGAACCGGGCGCGGGCGGCGAATCCGGCCGCGTCCGTGCCATAGCGAGCGACCACCTCCTGCACCGGCAGGGCGTGCGGCCCCCGGAAAAACGTCGCCCCGCCAGGGAGCTCCTTCTCGCTGATGGCCTCCCCCGACAGGGGCCCGCCGTGGGGCGCGACCAGGTAGCTCAGCAGCAGGATCTGGAAGGCGTCGCTCAGGATCTCCACCGGCGACTCCAGGGCGTCGATGCGCTCCGCCTCCGGGTCCACACGGTAGCGACTCGTGAGAAAGGTCAGGTCGAAGCCGGCGCCCCTGGCGGGCGGGGCCACGCCCGGCTGGGCGAGGATCAGGTCCGCAGGGCGGGAACGCAGGTCCTGCCAGTGCGTGGCGTGGGGCTTGGCGCAACCCATGCGGGTCGCGTTACCTCGTGCGCTTGGGGATGACCGGCAGGAGGGTGATCTCGATGCGGCGGTTCAGCTTGCGCCCAAAGGCAGTGCGGTTGGTGGACACGGCCTGGAACGCCCCGAAGGCCGCGGCGCTGACGTTGCCACCGGGCACGCCGCCCTTGCGCAGCACCAAGACCACATTCACGGCCCGCATGGCCGAGAGCTGCCAGTTGGTTTTGTACTTGGACTTCCTGATGGGCTTGCTGTCGGTGTGACCTGCCACCTGGAAGTGGCGCGGGATCTTCTTGAGCACCTTGGCGATCTTCTTGAGGGCCCGCTTCCCGTTGCGCGAGAGGGTGGCCTTGCCCGCGTTGAAGAGGATGCGGTTGGCCATCTTGATGACCAGCCGCCCGTTGACGTTCATGATCTTGAGGTGCCCGGCGGAGATGAGCCCTCTGAACTGGGCCCGCAGCCGGGCGTTGAGGGCTCTCTGAGCGGCCATCTTGGCCTTGAGCCGGTCCAGCTCGGCCTTGGCGCCCTTGGACTTGGCCAGGGCCGCCTTGAGATCCTCCATCTCCTTGAGCGCTGCCTTCACCTTGGCCAGGTCCGCCTCCAGGCTGCCCAGCTTGACCTGCATGGACTCCTTGTCCTTGCGCACCTGGTCCAGCTCGGCCTGAAGGGCCTTGTTCTTGGCGAGCGCCTTGTCGTGCTGCTCCTTGGGGATCCCGCAGCCGGCCGCCCAGATCCCACCCAGCACAGCGATCGTCGACCACAGCAAGAGTTTTCGCATCTGACTTTCCTCCTCGGTTAGAGAGTGCCGGCCATGATACCCGGCCGGCGCACCGGGATCGATACCCGGTATTTGTGTGAATTGGCATCCAAAGCGCAGCCTCGTGCTAGAGGTCCCACTCCGGCTTCAGGCTGCGGGCGAGCAGGGTCTCCATGGCGTCCGGCACGGGCTTGTCCTCGTGCAGAGCGCGGTACACCTGCTCGGAGATGGGCATGTCCACCGCCTCCCTGGCGGCGAGGGAGTGGACCGACACCGACGTGGCCACGCCCTCGGCCACCTGTCGCATCTCGGCGCGGATCTGCGCGAAGGTCTTGCCCCCGGCCAGGAGCTGACCGACCTGCCGATTGCGGCTCAGGTCGCCGGTGCACGTGAGGATGAGGTCGCCCATGCCCGCCAGCCCGGCCATGGTCTCGGGCCGCCCGCCCATGGTCACCGCGAGGCGCGTGATCTCGGCCAGCCCGCGGGTCATGAGCCCGGCCTTGCTGTTGTGGCCAAAGCCAAGGCCGTCCGCCGCGCCCGCGGCGATGGCGATGACGTTCTTGAGGGCACCGCCGAGCTCCACGCCGAGAATGTCCGTCGAGCTGTAGACCCGGAAGTCCCGGGTGGCGATGGCTCGCTGCACCTGCTCGGCCATGGCCTGGCTCCTGGCGGCCACGGTGACATTGGTGGGATTGCGCCGCACGACCTCCAAGGCGAAGGACGGCCCGGAGAGGACGCTGATGCCCTCGTGGTGCTTGCCGGGGAGCTCCTCTTCGAGCACCTGGTGCATGGTGCACAGGGTGCCCTGCTCAATGCCCTTGGAGCAGATCACCACGGGGATCCGCGCCGGCAGGTCATCCCGCACGGCCACCATGTGAGACCGCACGTGCTGCGACGGGATCACCACCAGCACCATCTCGGCGCCCTGCACCGCCGCGCCGAGGTCCCCCGTGGCGGTGACGCCCTCGGGCAGGTCGGCCTCGCTCAGAAAGAGGGGGTTCTTGCGCCCGCGGTTGATCCCCTCCACCACCTCGTCCTCCCGCGCCCAGAGCCGCACCCGGTGCCCTTGCCTGGCCAGCAGGTGCGTCAGCGCGGTCCCCCAGCTCCCGGCCCCGAGGACCGTCACGTCCAGAGAGCTCATGGCCTGTCACCTCGGCGGGCGCTGTGTCTCCCGCGGTCCGCGATGCTATCCCCACCGCCGGGCAGGGTCAACCGAATCCCCTCCAATCGGGCTGCAACTTTCCAGCACTAATGGGGTTGTCATCGACAGCCGGACGACTAATATCCCGGGCAAAGGAAGCACCGACCATGGAACTGTTGATTCTGGCCATCAACGCCATTCTCGTGGGCAATCTGGTCCTCGCCAAGTTCCTGGGTATCTGCCCATTTCTCGGCGTAAGCAAAAAAATATCAACGGCGCTCGGGATGACCATGGCGGTCGCCTTTGTCATGGTGCTTGCGAGCACGGTGACCTGGCTCATCCACGTGGGCCTGCTCAAACCCTTTGGGATCGGCTACCTACGAACCATCGCCTTCATCCTGGTGATCGCGTCCCTGGTCCAGCTCACCGAGATGGCGATCCAGAAGTTCTCGCCCTCCCTGTACGAGGCCCTCGGCATCTTCCTGCCGCTCATCACCACCAACTGCGCCATCCTCGGCGTGGCGGTCATGAATGTGGACGAGAGCCGCTCCTTTTTGCCCATGCTGGTCTACTCCTTTGCCGCCTCCTTGGGCTTCGGCTTGGCGCTGCTGCTCTTTGCCGGCATCCGCGAGCGGCTGGAGACCGCTGCCATCCCCAGTGCCTTCAAGGGGGCCGCCGCCGCGCTGGTCGTGGCGGGCATCCTCTCTCTCGCGTTCATGGGTTTCACCGGCCTGGTCTAGGCGGAGGCAGACGATGAGCTTGCTGGTACCGATTCTCGTGCTGTCCGGCCTCGGCGCTGCCATGGGCGTGGGCTTGGCCGTGGCAGCGAAGTTCCTCTCCGTGGCCGAGGACCCGCGCGTGGAGGCCTTGGTGGACATCCTGCCCGGCGCCAACTGCGGCGCCTGCGGCTACCCCGGCTGCAGCGGCTACGCCAAGGGCCTCGTGGCCGGGGAGGACGTGACGCTCTGCTCTCCGGGTGGCAACGCCACGGTGAAGGACATCGCGGCCATCCTGGGCGTAGAGGCCGTGACCGTCGTCGAGAAGGTCGCCCTGGTCAAATGCGCCGGCGGCCGCAACGTGGCCCCCGACCGTTCCCTCTACGTGGGCCCGCAGACCTGTCGAGCGGCCGTGCTGGTGGGATTCGGAAACAAGGAGTGCCGGTGGGGCTGCATCGGCCTGGGCGACTGTGCCGAGGTCTGCGAGGACGACGCCGTCGAATTCACCGCCGACGGGCTGGCCTACGTGGTGGCCGACGCCTGCATCGCCTGCGCCCGGTGCGTCAAGGCCTGCCCCCGGGACCTCATCGAGATGGTGCCCAAGGATCGCAAGGTCCACGTCCTCTGCTCCTCCCACGACCCGGGCAAGATCACCAAAAACGTCTGCCAGGTGGGTTGCATCGCCTGCAAGCTCTGCTCACGGAGGGACGGCAAGTCCTTCGTCATCGAGGACAACAACGCGACCGTCCTCTACGGCGAGGGCAGCCGGGACGTGCCCACCGCCGCTCTGATCTGCACGCCCGGCGCCGTTTGGGACGCGAACATGTATGACCAGGTGACGTGGCTCACCGACCCCGAGGCGCGGGTGCACCTCAAGGAGCAACAGGCCGAGTTCAAGGCCGCGGAGCGGGCCGAGCGGGCCGCAAAGAAGAAGAAGGCCGCGGAGGCCAAGAAGGCCAAGGAGGCAGCGGCCGACAAGGCCGAAGCCGAGCCCGCTGTGGGCAAGCCCGAGAAAACCGAAGAGGCTCCTGACCAGGAGCCTGAGAAAGGGGCGGAGTAGCCATGTCCGTCAGCTTCCGGGGCGGCATCCACCCCCGCTATGCCAAGGAGCTCGCCAGCGACGCGGCCATCGAGCACCTCCCACCGCCCGACCGAGCCATCGTGCACCTGTCTCAACACATCGGTGCCCCGGCCACGGCCGTGGTAAAGAAGAAGCAAGAGGTCAAAAAGGGCGACGTCGTGGGCGAAGCCGCTGGCTTCGTGTCGGTGCCCGTCCACGCCCCCATCTCCGGCAAGGTCACCGACGTCGGCCTCTACCCGCACCCCTTCGGCTCCATGCAGGAGGCGGTTGTCATCGAGTCCGACGGCAAGGACCAGTGGACCGACCTGCCCCCAAAAGCCCAGCCCGACAGCCTGTCCGGCGAGGAGATCAAGGATCGTATCCGAAACGCGGGCATCGTGGGTCTGGGCGGCGCGGCCTTCCCGACCCACGTGAAGCTCTCTCCGCCGCCGGCCAAGCACATCGACACCGTGCTGCTCAACGCGGCGGAGTGTGAGCCCTACCTGACGGCCGACGATCGCCTCATGCGGGAAGAGCCCCGCCGCGTGGTGTCGGGCTTCCAGGCCTTGCAGAAGGTCCTCGGCGCCGCAAACGCCGTCATCTGCATCGAGGAGAACAAGCCGGAGGCCATCGGTGCCATCGAGAAGGCCGTGTCCAAGGCCAAGGGTGTGCGCGTTGCGACCCTGCACGTCAAGTACCCCCAAGGCGGTGAGAAGCAGCTCATCGACGCGGTCCTGAGCCGCGAGGTGCCCACGGGCGGCCTGCCCATGGACTGCGGCGTGGTGGTCCAGAACGTCGCCACCTGCGCCGCGGTGGACGACGCCGTGCGGTTCGGCAAGCCCCTCATCTCCCGGGTGACCACGGTCACCGGCGAGGGCGTGGCCAATCCCGTCAATGTGGTGGGACGCATGGGTACGCCCGTGCAGACCTTCATCGACGCCGCCGGCGGGTTCCAGGGGACGCCGGGGCGGGTCATCCTGGGCGGACCCATGATGGGCGGCGCCATCCACAAGACCGACATCCCGGTGATCAAGTCCACCGGCGGCGTGCTCGTCCTGACCCCCGAGCAGCTGCCGTCCGGCGACTTCGAGTCCTGCATCCGGTGCGGGCGCTGCGTCCGCGCCTGCCCCATCCACCTGTGCCCCAACGAAATGGGCAACTACGCCGAGGTGGAGATGTGGGAGGAGCTCGAGGGGTTGGACGTCAACGACTGCATCGAGTGCGGATGCTGCGCCTACTCGTGCCCGGCGAACCGCCCCCTCGTGCAGCTCTTCCGCTACGCCAAGCTCTGGATTCGCCAGAACCAGGCCCGGGCCAAGACGGCCGAGTCCAAGGATGAAAAATAGGGAGCGCGGCCAATGGCAGCTGACGAAAAAGACACCAGTTCGGGCGCCGACAAGGGCGCCGACAAGGCCGCCGACAAGGGCGCCGACAAGGCCGCCGACAAGAGCGCTGACAAGGCCGCCGGCAAGGCCGCCGACAAGGCCGCCGCCGAGCCCACCACCGAGCCTGCCGAGGCAGCGGAGACCGTCCCGCCGATCCTGACGGTGGCCTCGTCGCCCCACGTGCGGTCGGGCGAATCCACGGCCAGGATCATGTGGACCGTCTTCGCCTGCCTCCTCCCGGCGTCGGCCTGGTCGGTGTACATCTTCGGCATGAACGCGGCCATCGTCCTGGCCACCTGCACCGGCGGCGCGGTGGTCTTCGAGGCCCTCGTCCAGTACTTCACCAAGGACCGCACCATGGTGCAGGACGGATCCGCTGCCTTGACCGGCCTGTTGCTCGGCCTGACCATGCCCCCCGCGGCTTCCGTGGTCATCTGCCTCATCGGCGCCTTCGTGGCGGTGGTGGTGGCCAAGGCCATCTTCGGCGGCCTGGGGCACAACCCCTTCAACCCGGCGCTCACTGCCCGGGTGTTCCTGCTCATCGCCTTCCCGGGCGCCATGACCAAGTGGCCCGTCCCCCTGCAGACCCTGGCCGAAAAGCCGGTCTCGCTGTATGGGCAGGCCACCACCTGGTACTCGAGCTTCGCCGCCAACAAGACCCTCGAGCCCGCCGCTGCAAAGACCGGCACAGCCATGAGCGCCCTGGCGGACAAGGTGGACGTCATCACGGCGGCCACCCCGCTGGCGGTGGCCAAGGAGCACTGGCAGAAGGGCACCGGCGAGGTCCTGCACTACTCGGACTACTTCGTGGGCAACATGCCGGGGTCCCTGGGCGAGGTGTCCGTGGTGGTGCTGCTGCTGGGCGCGGCGTTCCTGCTCATCAAGGGCTACATCACCTGGCACATCCCGGTGTCCTTCATCCTGGGCGTCGTCGTCATGGCGGGCATGACCCACCTGGCGAGCCCCACCCGCTACATGGACCCGATCTTCCACCTGGTCACCGGCGGCATCATCATCGGCGCCTTCTTCATGGCCACCGACTATGTCACGTCACCCACCTATCCCCTGGGCATGATCATCTTCGGGCTCGGGTGTGGATTGCTGACGATGATCATCCGCCTCTGGGCCGGGTTCCCCGAGGGCGTCAGCTTCGCGATCCTGATCATGAACGCGGTCACGCCCATCATCGAGAGGTACACCCGGCCGAAGAAGTACGGCCTCAAGCCCTGGGCCGAGCCGGAGGCGAGCAAATGACGGACAAAGTCGAAGCAAAGCCCGAGGCGAAGCCGGTCGCCAAAACCGACGACGCACCGCTCCCAGCCAGCCAAGACGGCGCGGCCGCGTCGACGCCCCAGCCCGACTCGGCTACGCGCCTGGTGCTCACCCTCATGGGTGTAACGTTGGTGGCGGGGGCCGCCCTTGCCGGCGCCCACGTGATCACCAAGGACCGCATCGCCGTGGCCAAGGCCAGAAAGAAGCTGACGTCCATCAAGAAGGTCCTGCCCAAGTGCTCCAACAACCCGGTGACAGACGCCATCAAGGTCGGTGCCAAGGGCAAAAAGACCGAGGTGTACCGCTGCCGCAAGAACCAGCCGGACGGCTCGAGCCCCGTGGTGGCCGTGGCCATCGGGCAGTCCTCCGACGGCAACAAGAACAAGCCCTACTCCGGCGTGATCCGGGTCATGGTGGGCATCGACGTCAAGTCGGGCAAGATCCGCTCCTACAAGACCAAGACGGGCAAATCCGAGGTCGCGGTGGTCATCGTCAAACACTCCGAGACCCCTGGGCTGGGCTCGAAGGCCGAGGACTACGACTTCCGCAAGGCCTACGTCGGGCGGGACCTCAAGGGCAAGGACACCACCTCCGGGGGCAAGATGTGGTTGACCAAGAAGGACAACGTGCAGCTCGGCTTCGTAGACGCCATCTCGGGCGCGACCGTCACCTCCCGGGCGGTGACCGAGATCGTGAAGAAGGCCCTGACCGTGTTCAACAGGAACAAGACGGCCATCCGCACGACGGTCAAAGGCAGCCCCAAGCCGGCTACCGGAGCCAAGCCGGTCGAGCCGATCGAGCCGGCTCCGACGAAGGAGAAGCAGCCATGAGCGACACCTCCAAGATCGTCTCCCGCGGCTTCTGGTCGGAGAACCCGGTCCTGGTGCTCCTGCTGGGGCTATGCCCCACCCTGGCGGTCACCACGTCGGCCTACAACGGCCTGGGCATGGGCGTGGCCACCCTCACGGTGCTGTTGGGATCGAACATCTGCATCTCCCTCATCCGGAACATCATCCCCAAGAAGGTCCGCATCCCCTGCTTCATCGTGGTCATCGCCACCTTCGTGACCCTCGTGGACATGACCCTGGAGGCCTTCGTCAACAACCTCCACGCGAGCCTCGGCCTGTTCATCCCCCTCATCGTGGTCAACTGCATCATCCTGGGTCGCGCCGAGGCCTGGGCCTCCAGGAACACGCTGGGCAAGTCCATCCTGGACGCCGTCGGCATGGGCCTCGGCTTCACGATCACCCTCTTTCTGCTGGGCAGCGTGAGGGAGATCCTGGGCAACGGCACCCTGACCCTGTTCCAGTATCAGGAGACCCTCGTGCAGTTCCGGTTCATCGCCAAGTCCACCGATCCCATCCTGGTGATGATCCTGCCGCCGGGCGCCTTCATCGCCCTGGGCTTCTTCATCGCGGGAATGAACGCCATCCAGAGCCGGATGAAGAAGAAAGCCGGCTAGCTCGAAAGGCCCCTTGTCAGACCCCGCCCCGTTGCCTACTTAGACGTCATGGCTGACAGCGAAACCATCCACAAGATCGGCCGCGTTGTCCGGACCACCGGAGACTTGGCCGTGGTGGAGATCCCCAAGGCCGCTGCCTGTGACGGCTGCGCCGCCAGCGGCGTCTGCCACTCCCTGGGCGGCTCGGACCTGCGGGAGCTGCGAGCGATGAACCGCATCGACGCGGGCGTGGGTGACCAGGTGGAGGTGGTGGTCCATACCCGCACCGCGATCTGGGCGGCGGTGTGGGTGTATCTCGTCCCGACGCTGCTGATGATCGCCACGGCCATCACCTTCCACTACTTCGTCGAAGACCGCTTGCCCGAGGAGACGGCCCAGATGGCGACGGCTGGGGTGACGCTGGGCTCCCTGGCAGTGTTCGTCCTGGTGGCCTGGCTCTGGCGCCGCGGCCGGCCCCAGAACCCGAAGATCTTTCCCGTGGTGACCCGGCGTCTCTTCCCCTGATCGAAATATCCCACAAAACGAGTAGAGTTTCGCTCACCTCCAGGGCCGATTGCGCTCAATTTTGCATTGTTGTTTTTTGTCATTTCTTGTAAGTTTTTTCTCGAGCAATGAGCTACTGGACCACCCGAGAAGTCGCCAAGTACCTGCGGCTCAACGAAAAGAAGATCTACGCCATGGTGGCCGCCGGAGACCTACCTGCCGCGCGCATCTCCGGCAAGTGGCTCTTCGAAAAAGAGCTCATCGACGCCTGGGTCCGTCAAAACACCCGGATGCCGGACGTGGGCATGATGCAATCCCTGGTGGAACGCCTCCTCGTCCTCCAGGGCTCGGACGACTGGCTCATGGACCAAGCCCTGGGCACCCTGCGCGCCCAGCTCGACCAGGCCGTGGTCACCGCCCGGGTCGGCAGCTTCGCCGGGCTGGAAGCCATCGGCAGGGGGCGGGCCCACTTCGCCGGGATCCACGTGGCCGACGAAGATCTGCCGCGCGCCCTTCAACCCGGCCCGCCCACCTACCTGGTGGGGCTCTTCGGGCGCCAGCAGGTGCTGGTGGTGGGTGCGAGCCACGCAGCCAGGATCCACCAAATCGAGGACGTCGTGACGCAGGGCCTGCGGTTCGCCCTCCGCCAGCCCGGCTCCGGCACCCACAGGCTGACCGAGACCCTGATCGCGCAGACCGGGCACAGCCTCGACGACCTCGAGACCACGGGCCCCTACAGCTCCCACCTGGAGGTAGCCCTCGCCGTGGCCCAGGGGGTAGCCGACGCCGGCCTGGTCATCCAGGTGGCCGCGGACCTGACCCACCAGGCCTACGTGCCGCTGCTGGAGGAGACCTACCGACTGGCCGTCCCAGCCGCCCTGTTCAACCACGACACCGTGGCGCGGTTCCTGGATCGTCTGCTCAACTGGCTCGACGGGCGTCGGCCCGACCAGGCGCCGGGGTACAGCTTCGCCCCGCTGGGCAAGCTCATCGCGCCACTCTCGGCGGCCTGAATCAGAACCACCACAACGATCAGAAAGGCAACACCGTGAAAACGACCTCCTACGCACACACCGGCATGGCTCCCCTGGTCCTAACGCTGCTCCTCTGGGCAAACACCAGCGGTTGCAACACCAGCCCCGACAAGGACTACGTCTCCTCCCGGGCCTACAAAGGTCATGAGAACGATTCGGACATCCACTACTTCGTCAACGCCTATCCGAACACCGTGGGCACGCGCCTGGACGACTGCCAGACCTGTCACACGGGGGGCACGTTCACCTACGACGCCAGCCCCACCCCGCGCACCGTGTCCTTCAACGCCTGCGACTACTGCCACATGATCGTGCACCCGCACGACCCGGGCTACAACGAGCCCCAGCCCACTACCTATGGCGACACGCTGAACCCCTACGGGCAGGCGTACATGGACGGTGGGCGCCACCCAGGCGTCTTCGCCGCCATCGCGGGGGAGGACAGCGACGCAGACGGCTACACCAACGTCGAGGAGATCGACGCCCTGCGCTACCCCGGGGATCCGAACTCCATGCCCGGTCAGGACCTCGCCCCGTCCCGCCTGCTCACCTACGATGACCTGGCGGCGCTGCCACAGCACGAGCAGTTCATGCTCGCCAACTCGCACAAGCAGGAGTACGACAACTACACGGTGTACGCCGGCGTCCGGGTGATCGACCTGCTGATCGAGGTGGGCGTGAACGTGGACGACGCCGCGTTCGAAGGCATCACGGTCATCGCTCCGGACGGGTATCTCAAGAACTTCTCCGCCGATGAGATCCGCGACCAGTACCCTGCCGGGCTCTTCTACGCGGGGATGGACACGGCCACCCTGGGCACCGAGTGCGGCTTCGTGACCTATCCCGATGACCTGCCGCCCGACGTCACCGACGGCGGCGAGATCCCCGGGGACCAGTGGCTGACCCTCGCCATCCAGCGCGACGGCCTGGACATCGACCCGTCCAACCTGGACGTGACCTCGGGCAAGATCAACGGCGAGGGCCCCTTCCGCATCGCCGTGCCCCAGCTCACGCCGGGCGTGCCCGACCGTGGGCTGAACTACTCGCCCACCACCTGCGAAGACGGCTTCGACTACAACGACGCCGCGGACCACAACGCCGGCGCCATGGTACGCGGGGTGATCGCCATCCGGGTGAATCCCCTGCCCGCTGGGTACGAGGACTTCGACTACCAAAACGGCGGCTGGGCCTACATCGACAGCCGAGAGCTGTTGGTCTACGGCTTTGGCGTGACCGTTCCGTAGAGCGCCGATGCCGAGACGACTGCTGTTCTGTGCCGTGATCCTCGGCGCCCTGGTTGCCGGGCGCGCCAACCCGGCGCGCGCTCACAAGGTCACCGAGAACCTGGATGTGTACGGCTACTTCCAGGCCTGGATGACCCTCGTCGAGCAGATGGAGGACGCCCAGGGACTCTTCCAGGACGTCACCAACGACGCCGCCGCGGACTACACCTCGGGCTTCCGCATGGCTCGCCTTCGGGTGGGGCTGGACTACCGGTTCCTGCGGGGCAAGGTCGGGGTGTCGCTGCTCCTCAAGCTCGAGGGGGATCCCGGCATGCTGGACGCCAGCGCCCGGTGGATGCCCTACGAGTGGCTCACCATCTGCATCGGTCAGATGCGCATCCCCTCCACGGCCGAGAACCTCCGGCCCGATCGGGACCTGGACTTCGTGCTGCGTACGGAGGTCTCCGATGCTCTCGCGGACTTTTCGCTCTCCCGCACCAACTACCCGTCCTCGCTCATGCACGGAAATCGCTCCTACCGGCGAGACTTCGGCCTGGCCGTCAAGTCACGCTATGAGGGGCGTCACTTTGCGGCGCGCGCATTCCTCATGATGGGCAACGGCCTCGGTGCGAACCTGTTCATATCCGGCGACGCGGCCCGGGGCTTTCTGATCACCAACAAAGCCCAGTTCTTCTGGGCGGCGCGGGTGGAGCTCGAGCCCTGGCGCGAGCACATCGTGGTTGGGGGCCACATCAGCTACAACCGGCACGACAACGTGGTCTTCGAAAGCGGACGCACCGTGCTGGACATCGACCGGATCAGCGGCTCGGGCGACCTGGAGCTTCGCTTCGACCGGCTCGGGCTGCGCGCTGGGGGGCTGGGCGGCTACGGGGAGATCAACGAGGACTTCAACGTCGATGGTCACACCGATTTCCGGTACTGGGGCGGCTCGGGCTATCTGCTGTGGGACCTGCAGCCCATGCTGCGTCGCGCCACCCGAGGACGGTTCGGCCTCGGTCACCACCTCGTGCTCGGGTTCCGCTACGAGCGGTACGCCACCAACTGGGACGAGAACCCCGAATGGACGCTCCAGACGACCTATACGGTGGGCGTCACCTACCGCTACCAGGACAGCATCAAGCTGCAGTTCAACGCGGTGCTACGTCGAACGGACAAGCCCTTCTGGCCGGATCTCGACGATGATTTGTATGTGCTGAACGTGCAGTTCGCCCTTTGATCTATGGTATGATCAGGGCCGTGTTGAGACATCTGGTTCGATCCGCGGGGGCGCCACCGCTCCTGCTCCTTGTCCTGACGCTGATCCCAGGGTGCCGCTTCGACGTGAGCGGCCTCGCCCCGGTGGCCGGGGACGGAGGCGTCGACGCCCGACTCGATGACGGCGGAGGGGACGGCACACCCGACACCGGCCCGCTGCAGGACACCGACGGCGACGGGGTCACCAACACCGTGGACAACTGCCCGGACGTTCCCAACGCGGATCAGGCCAACTCCGACGGCGACACGCTGGGGGACGCGTGTGACAACTGCCCCGACGGATCCAACCCCGGCCAGCACGATCAGGACGGCGACGGCGTGGGTGACGCGTGCGACAACTGCCTGCAGACGGCCAACCCGGCCCAGGCCAACGGCGACTCCGACTATCTCGGGGACCTGTGTGACAACTGCCCCCTGGTCTTCAATCCGCAGCAATCGGACATGGACGGCGACGGCGTGGGCGACCTCTGCGACACCTGCCAGGCCCACCCCGATCCGCTCCAGGAAGACGGTGACGCGGACGGCTTCGGCGACCCGTGCGACAACTGCCCCGCTCAGCCCAACCTGGATCAGAGCGACTGTGATGGGGACTCCATCGGAGACGCCTGCGACAACTGCGTGACCCTGTGGAACCCCGGCCAGACCGACTCCGACTTCGACGGCGTCGGCGACCTGTGCGACCTGTGCCCCCATTTCCCGGACGCCACTCAAACGGACGCTGACGCAGACGGAGTGGGCGACGGCTGCGACAACTGCCCCGCGATCCCCAACGCCGACCAGATCGACACCGACACCGACAACCTCGGCAACCCGTGCGACCCGAACGACGACGACGACGGCCTGAACGACCCGGACGACTACTGGCCCACGATCCACAACATCGAGCTGCTGCACGATCCCTTCGACGGGAGCGGCCCCGCGTGGCTAACGGAGGGGGGCGACTGGGTCCTGGACGTCGGAGGCTACCACCAGATGGACGCGTCGGCCTTCTGCACGTCCTGTTGGCCCGGAGACGGACCGGGGACGTGGTGGACCGGGGACGTCGAGGTGGACGCGACGATCACTCTGGACGCGTCCACCGGTGCGCCTGTGGCCTTCGGCCCCCTCGTGCGGGTGGGTCAGGTGACGACGCCGGCTTCCTACTGGTGGTGCGGGTTGGATCCCCTTGCGGGGAACCTGGCGCTGTGGAAGCTCGACTCCGGTGCCGGCGTGGAGCAGGCGTCCACCACCCTGTCGGGCGGCGTGGCCCCGGGCTCGACGGTCACGCTGCGGCTCCTGGCCATCGGCGGCTGGTTCGGCTGCGAGCTGGTGGGGGGCCCGGGCGGCACCGTCTCCACATTCGACGCCTCGGCGGTCACCCAGGGCGGCGTCGGCCTGCGATCCTGCAATGCCGCCATCACGGCGCTCGACCTGGAAGTGTACCATGTGCCCCCCGGAGCCCTGCCGCCTTTCTGATTGACCCGCCGGCAGAGCAACCGGCAGAGCAACCGGCAGAGCAACCGGCAGAGCAACCGGCAGAGCAACCGGCAGAGCAACCGGCAATGCAACCGGCAATGCAACCGGCAATGCAACCGGACTTTATTTTCCATCAGAAATGATTACATTATTCGCCGTGTGAGGTTTGGATTCGATGGCACAGGATCCGTACAGAATACTCGGGGTTACCAGGGACGCGTCCGAAGACGAGGTGAAGAAGGCGTACAAGCGCATGGCGCGCAAGTATCACCCCGATCTGAACAAGGACGCGAACGCAGAGGAGAAGTTCAAGGAGGTCAACAGCGCCTTCGAAGTCCTCGGTAATCCCGAAAAACGCAAGATGTACGATGAGTTCGGCGAGGATGCGGAGCGGATGGGCTTCGACCCCGAAAAGGCCCGGCAGTATCGGGCCTACACCTCTCACCTCGGCGGAGGCGGCGGCTTCGGCCGGGGCGGAGGCGTTGGCCCAGGTGGGTTCGGCGGGCTCGGCGGGCTCGGCGACATCTTCGGTCAGTTCTTCGGCGGGGGCGGTGGACCACGGGCGCGGCGCCCCCAGGCGGGAGCGGACGTTGCCACGGGCATCACCATCGACCTGCTCGATTCCCTGCGCGGCGCGGAGATCGAGCTCAACGCGAGCCTGCCCAGCCCGTGCTCCACCTGCTCGGGGAGCGGCAAGTCCCCCCACGCCACCCGGGGACCCTGCGGCCAGTGCGGCGGCAGTGGAACCCTGTCCATCGGCGGAGGGCGCATCCAGACCGCCTGTCCGGCCTGCGGCGGCTCGGGCCAGGCCGAGGCCTTGGCTTGCCACACCTGCGGCGGCCGCGGCGCCACCTACCAGCCCACCCGCCTGAAGGTGAAGATCCCCGCGGGCGTGGCGGACGGCGGCAAGATCCGTCTGGGCGGCAAGGGCGAGCCGGGCATCCACGGCGGCCCGCCCGGCGACCTGCTCATCACGGTGCACCTCCGGCCGCACCCGTTCCTCCGAAGGGAGGACGACGACCTCTTTCTCACCCTGCCCATCACCGTCCCCGAGGCGGTGTCCGGCGCCACCGTGGAGGTCCCCACCCTGAACGGCGCGGTCAACTTGAAGATCCCCCCCGGCTCCCAGTCAGGCCAGAGCCTCCGCCTGCGCGGCAAGGGCGCTCCCAGCCCTCGCGGCGGCGACCGCGGCAACCTCTACGTGGAGCTCGCCATCAAGGTCCCCGACCAGCCTGACGAGGCCACCCGCGAAGCCGCCGACCACCTCGTCGACCTGTACACCACCGACGTCCGCGACAAGCTCAGCTTCTGAGCGATGCGAAAAGTGGGGGTGGGCTTCGGTCCGTCCCCATCCCCGCTCAGTCCGTTCCCATCCCGCCCAGGAGAGGGGAGGCTGCGCCGGGACAGATGAGCCAGAGCTGATGGGCGGCGCGGGTGGCGGCGATGTGGAGAAGGTGACGAGACTCGGCGGTGTCGTTGTAGGACTCGGCGTTGACGTCGAGCAGGAGCACGTAGTCGAACTCGAGGCCCTTGACCTGGCGCACGTCTGTCACCTCGATGCCCGGGGCGAAGCTGAAGTCCTGGTCCGTGACCCTCCGTAACGCCGTGATCTCGGCGCCGCGAAGGGCGTCGTAGTACATCTGGGCCTGGGATGGGTACCGCGCGATGAGCGCCACGGACGCCAGGGGCTCCTGGGTGGTCAGGTCCCGCAGGGCGTCTGCCAGAAACACCACGGCCTCGCCCGGATCCCCAAAAGAAAAGGCCTCCACGGGCACCCCTGGGCGCGACGCATCGGGGGCGTCATCGGCCCACCCGGGGCCGAGGACCGCGCGGGCGAATCGCTGGATCTCCGCCGTGGACCGGTAGCCGATGCGCAGCGGGCTCACCTCGACGCCGTCCAACGACAGCGCCGACATCAGCCCCGTCCAACCGCTGTACCCGGTATCGAACACCATGCGCTGAGCCGGATCACCCGCCAGGGTCACCGACCCACCCGAGGCCACGCACGACAGCAGCACCGCCAGCTCCACCACGCTGAGGTCCTGTACCTCGTCCACCATCAGGTGGTTGTACGCCAGCCCCTTTCCGCTGCTCGCCGCGAGATCGCCGATGAGGCGTTGGTGCAGCCGGAGCAGCAGCGCGTCGTCCTCGGAGCTCAGCCTGGGCCCCGACTCGTCGCCATCGTCGCTCCGACGGCGCTTCCGCCGTTTGGGCTCGCTGTACTGCTGCGCCTCCACCGCGTCCATCACCGCCGCCGTCTGAAGCGAGCACTCCCGCACGGCCTCCTGGACGTCGCCCAGCGTGAGCCCCACGCCACCACCCCGATCCACCTGGGCCAGGCTGGACAGACGCTCCCTGTTCGTGAGCAGCTCGGCCCAGAGCTCGATGACCCGCCCCGGGGTGGGGCTCACCCGCCGCAGCACCGCCAACACCGCGGCCTGGGTCGCGCCGGGGAGCCGCGAGGTCCCGTCCGGCAAGGGCCTGCGGGCCCACTCCGCCAGCCCGCCGAGCTGCTCCAGCAAGGGGCCCTCCCGAAGCCGGTGGGTGGCATCGAGCACCAGGTCCGCCGACGGTCGCCCCGCGAGCGCGGCGGCCAGGTCCTGCCGCACCCGCTCGAGCTGCTCTGCGGCGACCTCGTCCACCAGCGACACCATGCCCGGGTGCTTCTTGACCCGGCGCACCACGTCCACCGACTCCGCCCCCGAGGGAATGTCGAGCTTCTTGAACGCGCGCCTGCGCTGCCCCCGGAGCCAACCTGCCTGGGTGCGCACCGGCACGTCTGGCAAGCCCAGATCCGGCAGGACGCGCCCGATGTACGACGCCAACGCCCTGCCGGGCACCACCACCAGCATCCGGTCCGCTCGGTACCTCTTGGGACGCTGGTACGCGAAAAAGGCGATGCGGTGCAACCCGATGGTGGTCTTGCCGCTGCCAGCCCCCCCGGTCACGATCAGGACGCCCGCCTTGTCCCGGGTGATGAGATCGAACTGTCGCCGGTCGATGAGCGCAGAGATCTCGGGCAGGAGCTTGTCGGGCCGCAGCCCGGGTCGAAACCGCGCGGACCTGTGGCGACGACGCTGGCTCCGGGACACGTACACGGGCCCCTTGGGTCGCAGCGCCATGCCCTGACCGCCCCGCAGCCGTGACGCGTCCTCATCGAGCCGCCGAAAGGAGCCGTCCGCCTCCCGCACGAACACTCCCTGTGGCGCGCTCACCCTCCGCAGGTCGCCCTCGACGACGCTCAGCGTACGCCGCGCCGTGACCAGCCCCTCCCGACGCCGCCCGGCGATGTGCTCATCGTAGTCGTCCCCCTCGTCGTAGCGATAGTATAGCGAGCTTATGGGCGCGTTCCGCCAGTCCACGATGACGACGCCGGCCGAGGCGTTGATGTAGCTCCGCTTGCCGATGAAGATGTCCCGGTCCCGGTCGTCCTCGACCAGGCGCAGATGACCGAAGTAGGGGGACGCGGGATCCACCGGCGCGCCGCCACCTCCCCCCAGCCCCCGGGCCGCCCGGATGGCAGCCACGCGCATCATCTGCTCGGCCAGGGGCGCCACGTCCTCGGCCTTGGCCTCGATGACCTCGTCGCGCAGCTCGATGAGCTCATCGTCGAAGTGGAGCTTCGGACGCGGCCCGGAGACCGGGTGCAGCTCATCCAAATGACTGCGCACACGGTCGAGCTGGGCCAGCTCGTCGCTGACCACCGGGTGCCCGCCGTCGGGCGGTCTGTCCATGGTTTCCCTGGGCACGAACAGGCCTCGCCGTCCTCGTTTCCAAGCCCTGCGCGAACAGGTAAATGTCCGCAGAATAATAGACAAACATACAGCAACCTGGGGGGGTGTCAATGGCGGACTGGAACGGATGGATGGGACGGGAGGAAATAACAGACGGCGCTACTGGCACACTCCGCCGACACAGGCCGAGCCCATGGCGCAGGTGGTGCCACAGGCGCCGCAGTTGCTGATACCGATGGCGATGATGTCGTTGTACACCACGCAGCCGCTCGTGCCGCAGCAAATGGCCGGTTGCAGCATTGGGATGAGGCCGGGCTCGCACACGACGCCCGGCCCGCCGCAGCCACAGGCCCCGCCGTAGCAGTCCTCGGGCGGCGTACAGCTCGTGGTGCAGGAGCCGCAATACTGCGCCGTGTCCAGCGACACGCACGAGCCGTTGCAGCAGCCCTGACCGCCCGTGCAGGCCGGGTTGCCGCCGCAGAGGCAGACGCCGTTCTGGCAGGTCTCGCCGACGGAGCAGACGATCCCGCAGCCCCCGCAGTTGGTCACGTCCGTGGCGGTGTACTTGCACGACGTGGTGCAGCACTCGGCCCCGGCGGCGAGATCGCAAGCGTTGGAGCTGCCGCACTTGCAGGTGCCGTTGACGCAGGCGTTGGACTCCTCCGGGGCGCAAATGCTGCCGCAGGCGCCGCAGTTGTTCATGTCCGTCGCGGTGGTGGTGCAGGTGCCGTTGCAGCACGTCTGTCCCGCCGCACACATGTTCCCGCACTGGTCCACGCACACCCCGTTGATGCAATTTCCGTCGCAGAAGTCCGCGCAGGAGCCGCAGTTGTTCGGGTCATTCTGCAGGTCCACGCATCCGCCGTAGCAGCAGGTCCGTAGGGGATCAGCGCAGGTGAGCCCCTCCTCGCAGACGGGTACGCAGGTCTGGTGATCCGGCTGTCCAACACAGACATTGTCACCGGTGCAGGTCGCCTGGCAACCCGAGGCGTTGGTGTTCGTGCTCCCGTCCACGCCCGGGTTGTTGTTGTTCACCGTGTTGTTGTTCGCCTCGTACCTGGTGGACGCGCACCCCATGGCGAGTGACGACAGCAGAAAGACTATTGCAATTGTTCTCGGAATCATCATCAGGGCACTCCTTGGGTCCCCATGATCGTAGTCCAGGGTCGAGACCCAAGTCAACCCGGTTCGAATCCGATTGCCACGGGAATCGGCCATCGGTACCATGGCGACGCGAATCTCTCAGGAGGCCTCCGGATGTTTGACCCCAGACTCAAGATCGTTCCACTCGTGCTGCTGGCGGCAGGGCTGTGCACCTGCAGCGGCGGCGACAAGCCAGGGCCCAACCACCCCCAACCCCGCACAGGTGAACAGACCATGCCAGTGGTCGCAGACATCAAGACTCGGATCGCACGGTTCGCTCCCACGAAAATCGACTTCGACAACAGGCTGGTGACCGCTCCGCTCAAGCCGGTGCTCGTCAAGCTCATCGGAGCGGCAAAGATCATGGACGAGCTGTTTCTGATCCAGGCCAACCCTGGCAACCCCGAGCTGCGAGCCAAGCTCGCCGCGGATCCTGCCCTCGCCGACGCGCTGACCTACTTCGACATCATGGCCGGCCCCTGGGACCGCCGGGAGCACCACGCGCCTTTCGTTGGCACCCAGAAGCGGTTCAAGGGCGCCGGATTCTACCCTCCGGACATGACGAAGAAGGAGTTCGCCGCCCACCTCGCAAAGCACCCCGGGGACAAGGAAGCCTTCACCGGCTACTTCACGGTCATCCGGCGCAAGGCGGACCGTTCCCTCCAGGCGATCCCCTACTCCACCTTCTACAAGACGAAGCTGGCAAAGGCCGCGGGGCTCCTGCGCGAGGCAGCGGACTTGTCCAAGGACGCGCGCCTGCAGAAGTACCTGCGCGCGCGGGCAAAGGCCTTCGAAACCAACGACTACCGCCAGTCCGACATGGACTGGATGGACCTGGGCGACGGCGCCATAGAGATCGTGATCGGCCCCTACGAGGTGTACGAGGACTCCTTGTACGGCTACAAGGCGGCCTTCACGGCGTTTCTGAACCTCCGGGACAAGATGTACAGCGAGCGCCTCCAGAAGATCGCACCGCACATGAAGCTCCTCCAGGCGTCGCTGCCCATGAAGCCGGCCGACAAGAAGCACAGCCGCGGCGCCAAGGTGCCCATCGTGGTGGTGGAGGAGCTCTTCACCGCCGGCGACACCAAGGCGGGCGTGCAGACCCTCGCCTTCAACCTCCCCAACGACGAGGTGGTGCGCAAGAACAAGGGCTTCAAGCTCGTGCTCCTCAAGAACGTCGCGGAGGCCAAGTTCAAGCAGATCCTGCTGCCCATCGCCAACGTGATGATGGTGGCCGAGCAGATCCCCCACGTGACCTTCGACGGTTTCTTCACCGACACCCTCATGCACGAATCCGCCCACGGCCTGGGGCCCGGCATGATCACGATCCAGCGGGGCGGCAAGACCGTCAAGACCGACGTGAACCGGGCCCTCAAGGAGGTGTACTCCACCATCGAGGAGGCCAAGGCCGACATCGTCGGGCTCTTCTGCAGCCACCTGCTCATCGACAAGGGCGTCCTGCCCAAAAAGCTCGAGAAGCAGGTCTACGCCTCCTACCTGGCCGGGTTCTTCCGATCGGTGCGATTCGGCGCGTCCGAGGCCCACGGCCGTGCAAACATGATCTCCTTCAACTACCTGCTGGAAAAGGGTGGCATCGTCTCTTCGAAGGCGACGGGCAAGTACCGGGTGGACTTCGGCAAGGTGCGCGGCGCGGTCAAGGCGCTGGCGACCGACCTGCTGGAGCTCGAGGCTCGCGGTGACTATGAAAAAGCAAAGGCGTTCATCGACAAGTACGGTAACATGTCTCCCCAGATGAAGGCGGCGCTGGCCAAGCTGACCGCCATCCCCGTGGACATCCGACCGGAGTATACCGTGCTGCAGAAGATGAAGAGCTGGGCCCCGTGAGCCGCGCGCGCAGACCACCACTCGCGACCACCGTCGTCGTCATGGGGCTGGCAATGGTCGGCGGGCCGGCCTGTCCGACCAAGTCCACCGGCGACGACACGATGAAGGTCAGGCGCCGTCCACCCCTGACCGGGGCGGCGATCCGCATCCGGATCCCGTCGGACCTGCCCCAGCTCCCCTGTCTGCTGCGCAACCACACCTGGTGCGACCGCATGCTGATGCACACGGTGTACGAGCCGCTGGTTCGCTACGACGTTCGCGCCCGGAAGTTCGTTGGAGTCCTCGCCACCCGGTGGAAGTACCTGGACGAGGGCCGCACCTTCCAGCTCGAGCTGCGCGAGAAGGTGAAGTGGCACAACGGCAAGAAGGTCACGTCCAAGGACGTCAAGCACACGCTCAACCTGCTGCGCAGCAACTCCCGGTACACGGGGCACCCAGCCTCCCGGCTCCTGCGCGACCACGTGGACCGCTTCTCCTACCCCACCGATCACCTCTTCGAAATTCGCTTCAAGAAGCCCTTTGGGCCCATCCTGGAGCTCCTGGCGGCGGTGCCCATCCTCCCGGCACCCAAGACGCTTGGGAAGCCGGAGACCCACCGCGAGCGCATCGTGGGCACCGGGCCCTATCGCTTCCTGCAGTGGTGGCCCGCAGAAAAGATCGTCTTCTCACGCTTCGGTGACTACTGGGGACGCTCCGGCAGTCCCTACCGGCTGGAGTTCCACGTGATCCCGTCGGTGACCCTGGCTCGCAAGAAGCTGCTCGCTTCCAAGCTGGACCTGATCTTCGATGTCAGCGCGGTCCAGTACAGGCGCGCCCTGAATGCCGACGGCAAGAAGCTACGCCCCTTCTCCATCGAGCCGGCCGAGTTCGCCTACCTGGCCCTCAACACCGCACAGGGCCCGTTCCAGGACGCCCGGGTGCGTCGGGCGGTGGGGCTGCTGCTGGACCGCACGAAGCTCCTGGGCGCCATGCCCGGCCGCCGACCTCGGACCCTGGAGCAGCCCGTGTGGATCATGGGACCGCAGGTCCGGACCTCCAAGGGCACGGGGCTGGTCCGAGCGCCGGCAGAGGCCGCGCGACTGCTCGAGGCCGCGGGCTGGCGAAAAAGTGGCAAGTACTGGCAGAAAAACGGGAAACCGCTGACGTTCACGGTGGTGACGGCCACGCGGTTCACGGCGTTCAACCGCGGCCTCAAGGCAATCAAGCGCGACTTCGACGGCGCCGGCATCAAGCTCCTGGTAGCAAAGGTGCTCTGGGGTGAGCTCGTGGTGTCTCTCAAGCGGAAGCGATTCGACGCCATCGCGCTGTCTACTCCGCTGTACGGCCCCTGGAGCGACCTGGTGGAGCTCTTCCACAGCCGCTCCATTTCCAACGGCGGCAACCACGCCGGATGGAAGAGCGAGAAGATGGACAAGCTCCTGGACGAGATGGTGCGCCAGGTGAAGCGGACCAAGCGTCAGGCCACCGAGCGGAGGATCTTTCGGCTCGCCGCCAAGGAGGCCCCCATCATCCCGCTGTATGCCCCACGAAATCTGGGCCTCGCGCGCAAGGCACTGACCGACGTCGTCCCCACACCCCTGTGGGTTGACCTGAGCCGACTCGTCCTCAAATAGCCCCCCGCTGCGCCACTTGGGTCTCGGGCTTGCCATTGTCCTGACCTGATGATAGCTTTCCCAGGCATTCTGAATGACTGAAAAGGAATCACACCAGACGACTCTCTGGGCTGGGGCCCGGGGATACCACAAGGAGATCTGGACCATGCGAACGATGAACAGGACTTGGCTCGGAGCCTTTGTCGTGGGAGCTGGAATCCTCCTGTCCGCGAGCGCGGTGAATGCACAGCAGCCCGGTGCCCAACCCGGTGCCCAACCCGGTGCCCAGCCCGGCGCCACGCCCGGCGCCACGCCCGGCGCCACGCCCGGCGCACGCCCGGGCGCCCAGCCCGGCGCCCAGCCCGGCGCCCAGCCCGGCGCCCAGCCCGGCGCCCAACCCGGCGCACGACGCGCAGACCCCGGCCCGGCGGTCCGGCGGGTGGAGCCGAAGAAACCGACCCGCCCTGCCGGCATGCACGACCACGGCGGCCTCCAGGTGGGACCGGGGGCCAAGGCACCTCCGGGCATCATCCCGTACCTCCAGGCTTCCTTTGGCTCGGTGAAGGTGCTCACCATGGTGACCGCGGGGCTCTATGCCCCTCTGCGCGCCTTCAGCCGCCAATGGCAGACCTACAGCGTCCTCGACCCCGCCGACCCCACCAACAACATGGAGCAGAACATCGCGTTTCAGTTCCAGGCCGCCGAGATCGCCCTCCATGGTCACTTCCTGACGAAGAACCTGACCTACACGTTCCTGGCGGATCTCACCGAGCAGCACTTCATCCCGGACGTGGAGCTCACCTACCACCTGCCCTGGGTGCGCGGGCTGTCCATCACCTTCGGTCGCTTCCGGCCCATGTTCTCGCTCATGATGCCGCGCATGATCACCCGGCTGGGCACGACCCAGTACCCGATGTTCCTCACCGAGGGCGGCTACGCGCCCTGGCGGGACCTCGGCGTGCAGATCAAGTACGCCATCGCCCTCGGCAAGGTCGGCGTGCTCAACGCCTACCTCGGCGTGTTCAACGGCGAGCCCAACCAGTGGACCGACACCAACGACATGAAGGACTTCCTCGCCCGCGTGGACTTCCAAGGCAAGGGCTCCCTCAAGGGCATCTCCGCAGGCGCCTGGGCCTGGCTGGGATTCCCCTCCTGCGTGGCGGGCACACCCGACGGAGACACCTGCGTCATGGAGGAGCATGTCGAAAAGAGGGCCGACACCGACATGCGGTTTGGCCTCTTCGCCGAGTTCCAGCGCACCTTCGGCATGGTCACCCCCCATATCATGGTGGAGGGTTTCATGCGCAAGTTCACCCCCCGGGCCCGCCTGGGTGCCGAGTACCTGGACACCACCGGCGGCGGCTTCTGGGCCCACTTCGGCCTGCGCATCGGCAAGTACGTCGAGCCCATGGCCCGGATCGAGTGGATGACCACCTCACACGCGGGTCGCCATGCCTTGAACCCCGTGCCGGATGGCGAGTGGGCCGACTCTGCCACGCGCCTCACCGCCGGGCTCAATCTGTACCTGCACAAGATCCACTCGCACCTGAAGATCAACTACATCTTCCACTACATGTCCCGCGGCTACTCCGGCATGCCCCAGTGGATTGAAGTCGACTATGGCGACCAAACCGCGGCACCCCTGGTCAACCAGGCCGTGCACATGCTCATCATCCAGGCGGCCACGGAGTTCTAGCTGGGTGGAAGCCATCGAGCGGTATCCAGATCTTGACGGACGGAATGGCGCCGGATATTCTCTCGTTGGGCTCGTAAGCGCCAGCAATTACGGAGATCCGGGGCCCATAGGTATGCCATGATCCGCTTCGCGCTGAGGTTCATCTCTGGAAAGTACCAGGGCGGCGAGTTCCCGCTGCACGACAACCGGGAGATCGTCATCGGTCGATCGAGCGAGCTCGACATGGTGCTCGTCGAGGACATGGTCTCGCGCAAGCACTCTCGGATCTCCACCGGCGAGGGCAACCTCTCCATCCAGGACCTCGGCAGCACCAACGGCACCTTCGTCAACGGCGAGCGCATCAAGCAAAGCAAGCTCAAGGAGGGTGATCGGATCCTGATCGGCACCTCCATCATCAAGCTCGTGGCCGTGGACGAGGCCATGCAGGCCAAGTTCGCCCAGCGAACAAAGTCGTCGACCTTCCGGCAGCAGTCCCGGCACCCGACCTCCTCGGGCCGCCCCATGTCAGGCACCATCGAGGAGATCCCCCTGCCCGACCTGCTGCAGCTCCTGTCGTCGAGCCGCAAGTCCGGCGTCCTCGCCATCCGCAGCAAGGGCGGCTTCGGCAAAATCTACCTGCGCGGCGGGCAGATCTACTTCTGCTCCATCGACGACGACTACGACCTCAAGCCCCTCAAGGCCATGTACCGGGTGCTCACCTGGACCACCGGCGCCTTCGAGCTCCAGCCACCGGACGACAAGTCCTTCCTGGAGGAGATCGAGCGCCCCACCGAGGGCATCCTCATGGAGGGCATGCGGCTCCTGGACGAGTTCAACCGCATCGAGCCCGAGGCGCCCGGCTTCGACGAGATGTACGGCCTCTCCAACCCCATCGGTCCCCCCATCAAGGACCTGGAGCCGAGCGAGATCGACATCCTGCAGCACGTCCACAACTTCGGCCAGATCCAAACCATCCTGGACAAGTCCGAAAAGAGCGACGTGGACACGCTAACCGCCATAATCAAGCTGAAAAAGCTCCTCTACATCACCCAACTAAGCTAGCCCCAACCAGCCCCAACCCACCCCAACCCGCTGTCACGCCGCTGGCATGTTGACCACAAGCGTCGCGTCAACGATGGCCTGTGTGGCCTCGCCGCGAACCACCGTGGACAACGGCCAGCGACGCGCCAGCTCCTCCCACCAAATATCATTCGTGCGAGCGGAGAATTGGCGCAAAACTACCCCGCCCACAGCGAGCAGAGCCCCAGCGGAGAAGGTTGGCCGCAGCCGATCTCAGCGTCCTGCTGGAGCGGCCAAGGCCAACCTTCGGAGCGGGGGCGCAGCGAGCGATACAAAGGCGCAGCGAGCGATACAAAGGCGCAGCGAGCGATACAAAGGCGCAGCGGGCGGGTTAGCGAAGCGCAGTGAGTTCAGATGTCGAGGGTCATACCCTCGGCGGCCGCGGTGAGCGCGATGTCCTGGCCGCCTTCGTCATCGAGAAAGCCGCGGCAGCGGTCGCGAAGCACGTCCACCTCGTCGTCGGTGTAGTCCTGGTCATAGTGGATCATGACCAGACGTCCGACGCCAGCGCGGGCGGCCAGGTGGGCGGCCTCGGCGATGGAGGAGAAGCCACGGTTTCTGCGCTCGGCCTGGTCCTCGGGCGTGTACGTGCAGTCATGCACCAGCACATCTGCACCCCGGAAGAAGTCGATGACATCGTCTCCGACCCCCGACTCGGGGTAGCCGGCATCGGTGGCCACGCACAGGGTACGCCCCGCCTCCTCGAACCGGAAAGCCAGCGCCGTGGTGGACCCGTGGGGTACGGTGAAGCACCGGACCGTCAGTCCATAGGCCTCGCTGGAGGCCTGCTGCTGCAGCGACTCGAACTCGAAGTCGGCGCCCAGATTCTTGAGGCTGTGCACCGGCGAGAAGTGCGGGTTCATCTGCCCCTCGAAGATCGCCTCCAGCCTCCCGGGCGCCTTCTCGAGCCCGTAGATGGTGAAGCGGTTGCCGGGAATGTAGATGGGCGCGAAGAATGGGAACCCTTGGATGTGATCCATGTGGGCATGCGACAGCATGATGGCCGCCTCGCCCTGGCCCTTGCCGAAGCCACTGGGTAGCAGCGTGTTGCCGAGCTGAGCCAGTCCCGTGCCCGCGTCGATGATCACCAGGTCCCCCTTGGCCGTGCGCACCTCGAGGCACATGGTATTGCCCCCGTACCGCGCCGTCTCCGGCCCGGGCGCTGGAATCGAACCGCGAACGCCCCAGAAGGTGATCTTCATCTCAGGGCTCCTCAGACTTCCAGCTCCGCCATCTCGGCGGCGGCGATGATCTCCAGGTCCGGCGCCCGCTTCCGCGTCTCGGCCAGGATCTCGTCCACTTGCTCGTCATTCCGGTTCGGTGCGTGGTGAAACAGCACCAGCCGCCCCACCCCGGCCCGTCGCGCGATGTCCACCGCGTGCACGGGCGCCGAGTGCCCCCAGTGCGGGCGCTGGCGATACTCCTGCTCGGTGAACATCGTATCAAAGACGATGACGCCGCAGCCCCGGCACAGGGCCACGAGGTCCTCCTCCATCTTCACCAGCTTGTCGGCCTCCTCGGGAGGCGGCAGGTCCCCGGGCTGAGGCGGTGACGAAATGAAGTCATGCTCCAGCAACACCTCGGTGAAGGGCGCCGTGTCGCTCACGTACATGACGGCCTTGCCGCCCTGCTCGATCCGGTAGCCCAGCGCGATCCACGGATGGTTCAGCCGCGTGCACTGCACCCGGCAATCGTGGATGTCGAAAGACTCCCCCTCGGTGAGCTCCCGGAAGGCCACCTCCGCCTGGACGGCGTCGAAGGGAACCGGGAAGTAGGGGTTGTCCGTGGCGGACTTCAGCACCACGTCCAGGTGCGCGTCGTCTCGGCCGCGGGCATAGACGGTAATCCGGTTGCCCTCCCGGTAGGACGGCGCGAAGAAAGGCAGCCCCTGGATGTGGTCCCAGTGGGTGTGGCTGATGAGCAGGTGAACGTCTCCCTCGCCCCGGCCGCAGCGGCCCTGCATGAGCTGCTTGCCCAGCTTCCGAATACCCGTGCCGGCGTCGATGATCAGGATCGTGCCATCCTCGGGCAGGACCTGCACGCAGGACGTGTTCCCGCCGTAGCGGATCGTGGACCTTCCGGGAACGGGGATCGAGCCTCGCACACCCCAGAACTTGATCCTCATGGGCGTCCGCTCCCCGGCTGTGGGACGTTCCCCAACCCCTGACGGGAGCGCCGCTGCGCCATGAGCCGCACGGCAACGTCCCGATACACCGCGCCCCCCTGACGGCGCGGGACCTGGGCAAACGCGATCAGGGCCCGATCGAACTGTTCCCGACGGAGGTGACAGACTCCGCGCCGGAAGGACTCCCTGACCCCCACGTCGCAGGTCGGCGAAGTGACCGACAGGGCGTCGATGACTCGAAGCAGCCCAGGCACCGACCGCACCAGCAAGTCCTTGTGGACCACGCGGCGCACCCGCTCCCGGGCCTGTCCCAGGGCGCGATCGTCGCCGTCGTGTACTGCCCGGTAGATGTCTTTCGTCACCTGGTCCATTACGCCATCGGTCCCGATCCGACGCTTCGGAGTAAACACCGCGACCGCGCAGAGGATCCCCGCGCACGTGATTCCCAACGCCACCAGCCGCCAATCCTTCGGAGACCTTCTCATGTTCAATACTGGGTCGTCCGGGCACCTGATCCGACACCCTCGGACGTTTCCGTTGTTATCACAGGCGAAGTGAAAAATCCAATGGGCGTCTGCACAGTTCGGCTCTCGAACGGCCTACGGCGTCAATACCGGGCCGCCCCGATGACACGGTATTGATCTTCGCCGTGAGTGTAGAACATCACAGCCGATACGGACTGTGTGATGACACACGGATCCGACTCCACTGGCACCCCTGACCTCAGGACCGGGTTCTCCTCGAACCGCTTGAAAAGCAAGCCATCGTAGGACCCCGCAAAACCGATGTTCCAGTCACCGTCCGCGCGCCGGCCCGCGTACCACAGGTCGAACACCGGGCGGCCCGCCTCGTTGCTGATGGAGATGGAGGCCCCACCCACCGCCGTCTCGTCGAAGGCCTCCGGCAGCGGGTCGGGAGCGAGGACCGGCGCGCGACCGGCCGAGGCCGGGTCGGCGTCCAGCCGCTCCACCACGAAGGCGCCGCTCCCGACGGTGATCCTCGCGCCGAACACCGCTCCCGGCGGACCGGCCGTGTAGTAGACCAGCACCGCGTCGGCGTGCCACACGGCAGTCGGGTGGCCCAGCCACTCCCCCTCTTCAGGGCCCGACGGGCTCACCAGCGGGTTGTCCGGGTGGCGCGTGAAGGTGCGGCCGTCCGGGGAGTCGGCGTACCCGATCTCCCCGGTCCCGGCCTCGTAGAACAACCCGAAGGCCGCCCCGGCGAGCCCCGGCTTCACCACGGCCGGGTGGGCCAGGCGGGTGGCCTCCCAGGGCGCCGCGGCCTCGAGCACCACCGACACGTCGAAAGGCTCGCTCGCCAGGTCCACGCCCCCGGCCCGCATGATCCGCGCCTCGCCGTCGGCCGCCTCGGCCGTGAAGTAGACCGTGTACCTGCCGTCGTCGGCGCGCAGGGCCGACGGGCCGTAGTAGGCGCGGTCACCGTCGGGGTCCTCCAAAACGATGGGCTCGTCGATGGGCGTGTCCGGGTCTGCGGGCAGCTTCTCATAGGGACCGGCCAACCGGGTGGGCAGATCGTGATCCCCGCCGCCGTCCTCCGCGCCGGCGCCGCAGGCCATCGCGGCCAGGATCGCGGCCAGGGCCAGCCCCAGCGACCAGCCCGAGCGGACGCGACGGTACGCAGGACAGCGGCTCATCGGAACCTCATCTTCAGGGTGACCCCTGCCGAGAGGACGTAGCCGGTCGCGGTGTAGTCTCCCACGGGGTCGGCGAGATCGTCCTTCCGGTGGCGCCGCCGCTGCTGGTGGAGGTAGGCGAAGTGCAGGTCCACATCCAGGGGCCGATCCATGATGGCGATGAGCTTCGACAGGGAGAACCCCACGCCCGCCGAGAGGTGGTGCTTGTGGTTGTCGATCAGGTTCATCGTGGTGCTGGTCTGCTCCGGCGCCGGGGACGGCTCGAAGGCGTACCCGCCCCGCACCGCGATGGTGGCCCGGCGCGACTGGTAGGCGAGAAACTCCACGCCCAGCCGCGGGCTCCAGGTGTCCCGGAACTGCGCGGCCGGCGGGTCCGGCTGGGAGGCGATGTCCACCATGTCGTTGAACGTGCCCAGCTCCACCTCGATCTCCAGCCGGGAGCCCGGGTTGATGAACCGGGACCACTGCGCCCAGACGATGTCCATGGTGACCGTCCACCGCCCGGTGGGCATGACGGCCACGCCGAGCGCCACCTGGCGCGGCTGGAACATGTTGGTGGACAGGCTCGTCAGGTCGAAGAACCCGTCGCGCAGGATGACGCCGCCGCCGCCCTCGCCCACCACGTCGCCGGTGATGCGGAACCCCTGCTCCATCTCCAGCACGAACTCGTCCCGGAAGACCAGGCCCACCGAGAGCCACCTCAGGGGCTCCCACAGGATGCCCGCCTGGGGGTAACGCAGGGCCTTGAGATCCACGTCCAAGTCCAGCCGCATGTCCGACTCCGCCTCGGCGTCCGGGAAGGAGATCCGACCGGACAGCTCCAGGTCGCCCTGGGTGCGGGACATGAAGGTGACCCCGGCGCCCACGTAGAGGCCCGGGATGATCTGCACGGCCAGGTTGGTCGACAGGTAGATGCGCTGGGTCCGGTTGTCGTAGTAGACGAACCGCGGCTGGACCCGGGGCATGGCCCGCACGCGGCTGACCCGCTCGTCGGGCAAGAACATCACCACGCCGAAGGCGAAGCGGAAGGGCCCGATGGACCCGGGCGCCACGAGGCCCGCCGTCAGCCCGCGGGTGTGGTCCACGCCCACGTCATGGCCGTTGAGCCGGAGGGTCGGCACGCCGATCTGGTACCCGATGTCCAGGGAAAGGTCCTTGCGCGCCACCACGCCCGCGGGGTTGTAGTAGTTGGCCGACGCGTCGTGGGCCAGGGCCGTGTGCGCCCCGCCCATGGCGATGGCCCGGGACCCGATGCCAAAGGCGTCGATGGGGTTGGCCCGCGCCTCGCCGCCCGGGGCGACCAGCGCCAACGCCAACGCCAACGCCAGCGCCAGCGTCAGCGTCAGCGCCAACGCCACCACCAGTCCCTTGCCGAAGCGGCGCCTCACCACTCCACCCCCACCTGGACGCCCGCCACCAGGAGCCGCCCCCAGGTCCCGAACCGGGCCCGGGCGTACCGCGCCAGCATGGGATCCGCCATCGGATCGGCGATGACCGCCTGGTCCTTCGTGTGGCTCCGGGGCATGAGGTAGTGGTACTGAAAGAAGAGGTCCACCGAGAAGGGCACCACCAGCCCGCGGTGACAGGAGGCGCCCAGCCCCAGGGAGAAGACGTGCCGGTGGTTGTCCACCAGGTTGGTGAGCCCCTTCTGCTCCTTGACGGGCGTGGGCTCGAACCAGTACCCGCCCCGCGCGGCGAGCCGCCACCGCCGGACCCGGAACACCTGCTCCAGCCCCACGCGCCCCACGAAGGTGTCGTGGAAGCCGGGCGCGGGCAGGTCGGGGGCGGCGTCGGTGACGTTCTGGGTGGGCTGCGGGTACCGCGACCAGTCCTTCCAGCAAACCTGCGCCGCCACCACCATCCCCGCCAGGGGCCGGTAGGCCACCTCGAGGGCCACCTGCTGGGGATCGAACTGCGCGATGCCGGAGATGGTCATCTTCGGGATGGTCAGGGGCAGGGCGTCCCCCAGGTCGGGCTTGAGCACAATGTCGAAGGCCGCGATGGACTCCCCCCGGTACGTGAGCCCCACGGTCAATCGCTTGACCCACTCGGGCGTCCACATGACGCCGAAGATCGGGGCGTAGTCCACGATGAGCTGCTGCTCCACCACCGAGCCGATGCTCCCCGCCGCGTCCGCGCTGATCCACACCGTGCCCGTCAACGCCGCCAGGGCCAGGACCCCCGCGCCGATGCGCAGCCCGGGATAGGGCTCCACCGCGCCGGCGACCATCACGCCCACCACCTGGGTGCGGCTCTCCAGCACCGAGAAGTGGGGCTGCCCCGGCAGCGGCACCCGGGCCCGGGTCACCACGCCCGCGGGCAGGTAGAACCCCATGCCCACCCACATCTTCTTTCTCAGCCACCCCTTGAAGTTCAGCGGGATGTTCGCCCCGATGATGAGACCGTTGGTGTTGTCGGCCCGGGGCTCCCGGATGCGCCTGAGGTTGGCCGACATGCCCAGGTCGAACGTGCCGAACAGGTACCCCACCGACAGCCGCTTGTTGTGGGCGTTCGGCAGCCCCGCCGGGTTGCCATAGGTGGACTCGTAGCCATTGACGTGCGCCACCCCCGTGGCCCCCATGGCCGACGTCCGCGCACCGAACCCGAACAGGTCCGGCGCCGAAGCCCGCGCCCCCCCCGCCCCGCTCCCCAGCACCACAACACACACCAGCCCCGCCCCACACATAAGCCCCACCACACAAAAAAGCCCCGCGACCCATCCGGCCGCCGCACGTCCTGTTCCTGTCCGGGTCCCAATCACCAGCCCCACCCTACCAGAAGTCACGAAGCTTGGCAGCGCCGCGCTTCATCGCACTCCACCTACGCCGCCCGCCCCCGACCGACCCCCGATCAAGTCGGGGGCACAGGCCGTCACGGGATGACGTGACCGTCCGGGGTCAGGATGCCGTCACCCACGAAATCGTGGGCGTAGAGCTCGGTCTTGTAACCTTCAATTTGTTCGCCTCGGTGGACGCAATGAACTGGTTGGCAGGACCCGTGCTCTCAATGTGGAAGGTCACCCCGGCCAGGAGGTCCCGGTAGAAGATGTCCTTGCTGCCGGCGCCGGGATACGGCCGGGCCGACCATGCCGCGTAGTGCTCGCTGATGCTGAGCGACTCTGGTGACTGGTCGCACTCGCTCACCACGGTAGCCTCCCCTGTTTGGCGGTTCATCAGGGAAAGGTTGTAGTACCAGCCCACATCGGCGCACCCCTCGTCCGAGTAGAGAATGAACTCCTGGTTCATCTGGGGAACCGTTTTCATGGTCTCGCTGTCGGTCAACCGGGGTCAGTCGGAGTAGTTGTCGATGTCTTTCACCCAGGACACGAAATCCTTGGCCTGAAGGAAACGGGAGATCATCTCTCCCACCTTGTCCGCCGTATCCACCCGATAGATCCCCTGTTCATCGTGGCCTGCCAGGCGTTTCGCATTTTCGACGATGGTTGCCAGCGCTTCCGGGGCGATATCGATCAAAACATTGACGCGGAGGATGTCTCGAGATGGTGTCATGGGACTCTCTTTCGAGGAACTGGAACTCCCCGGTGGTGACGAGGTTGGAGAGCGTTGTTGTGCGCGGGCCCTCCCGCTCGGCTCCATATATACCTCAAGCTGAAACGCCACCGCGAGCGGTATCTGTGCTCCTTTGTGGCGTAACCAAGAGCCTCGGTGTCGATGGGCTCTGCTGCCCCCGCTGCCAATCCCAGATGATCTTGCTGGCCTTGACCACGACGCCTCGGGTTGTGGTCAAGAAAAACTTGGATCACCTTCGCCTCCCGTCCACCCCGCCCCCCCTGGCGCCGGCGCGCCAGGCGACCGAGCCCCTTGTGTGCGGCGACGAGCAGGAGCTCGAGCAAACCAATCCGTTCGACGCCCCTGAATCCGACGCCTCCGAGCTCACCGGTGGGGCGGTGGCTCCCAGAGCGTCTCCATAGCCGGCCCCGCCAAGATGACCGGCTGGCTGGGCGCGCACCGGGCCTGCGTGCCCCAGGGAGAGGGCGACCCGGGACGCCGCATGGACCGCGCCGCCGATGCCGCCCATGGCGCGGATCTGGGCCAGGTGGGAATCATCGGCTCCGACTGCCCAGAGCTCAACCCGGGCCTCTTGAAGCGCGCCTTCGACCTGCTGATCTCCTTTGACGTGGTGCTCGGCCCGGCGCTGGATGGCGGCTACTCCCTCGTGGGCATCCGCAGCGCGGCCTGGGAGCGGTCCCGCCGGCCGCTGTTCACGAACATTCCCTGGGGCACCACCGACGTGCTCACAGAATCCGTGCGAAGAACCCACGCCGCCGGCCTGGAGGTCGCCCGCCTTGAGTTCCTTGGCGATGTGCATCGCCCCAAAGCTCTCATCCTCTGGAAACGCGTCAGCCGGAATACGGACGGCTCACAGCCGTTCTGCTGCTTTGGGGACAGCCCCGAGAGCCGCGCCCGAATCGAGGTGCGCTACGCCCCCGTCTGCAAGCGGCACGAAGGCGAGCTCAGCGAAGGCTGAAGCGCACGACGAAATCGCCGTAGGACAGCCGCACCCGTGGCGCGGGAAGCTTCCACTGCCGAATCCGCTTCTCGACACACCTCTGCAGGGAGGCCGGCAGACCGCTCACCAGGCGCACGGAGGTCACCTTCCCGCCTGGGGAGAGGACGATGGTGATCTTCGCCAAGCCCCGCACGGTGGCGCTTCTGTCAATCGCCTTCTCGTGACATCCCCGCAGCTGAGCGACCTGCCGGCGGATGGCGGCACGCAACTGCGAGGCGACCGCCCCAGCCAACCGGGGCGGGGGCACGAAGGCGCTGATCCGGCTCTTCGGCTTCGGTCCCATCGGTCCAGGCCGCCGCGGCGGAGTCGTTGTCCCGTCCGAAAGCGTTGTCTCGGCCAGAGCGCGTAGCATCTTTTGCTTTTCGGTAGTGCGACCTTGAATGGCGACCGATTTCACACCGCGCGACCTGCGCGGAAGTCCGTCTCCGCCGCTCAGGAATAGGCAGGGGGCGTCGTACATGCATGCGACCTCACGCACGGATCGGTTACCGTCGGTGTAGGAATAACCGTAACGCTGGTGTCGGTAGTCCCAGCGGGCGACGCAGCGAACGGTCTTTTTTTGCCCCTTGGGCAGAGGCAGAGGCCGCACGGTGTCGAAGATGGCCATCAGGGCGTCCATCTTCATCGCCGCGTCCACGACCAGCGCGATCCGGTGACGATTTTCCGGCATGTCGTAATGCTCGTCGCCCCTGTATTTTTGCGAAAACAGGGTGTGCAGGTGGTTTCGGATCCCACGCAACACCTCGCCGGAATACTGCCCGGCGGTCACCGCGAAACAGGTGCCCAGGTGACGCTTCAATCCGGGAGGACACTCTGAGCCATGCCGCGACTGCAGACACAGCCCGGTGGGGTTCACCACGGCCCGAAGCTCGAGGGTCTCCTTCGTCTTGTTGGGATAGCCGGTGGGTGGTCGACAGGCCCGCACGGTGGCCACCACGGGTATACCGACGTTGCCGCGAGCCAGCAGGTAGTAGGTGGAGAAGCCGGCCTTGAACGTTGTACGAAGCACGCCGTGCAGCAGGTGAAACCGGGTTTCCCGATCGGCTGCCACCACTAGACCCTGCCCATGTTTCACCTTGCGCTTGCGCGCCCAACCGCGCTGGCGCGAAAACGCTGGGCGAAGCGACGCCAGCAGCGACGGGATCACTTTGGCCACCCCTGTTGCCACGACTGACGATTGGAGTCTGCCCCCGGATACGGCCGCCAAAGAACGTCCGCCGGTGGAGAGGGCCTGCTGGCCCACGAAGACAGAGGGAATCCATGCCGGCGGGGTGGATGACGATCCAGCGGGGCGAACGCCCGATTGTCCGTCAGGCAGACGGACCTTCCACCGCTTCAAGGCCTTGGAGAGGCTCGCCCCGACACAGGGGCGCGCGTCCGTGGCGGCGGAGGGTCTCGACGCAGGCTCGTGCGCCGGATCCTGACGGGACGTCGGCGTCTTCTCCTTCGACACCCCGCAGCCCACGGCCGCCATGATCACCACGCCGCTGGCGAGACACAGCAGAACCAAAGCGTTCGCCCGGACGGTCGGGTTTTCATCACGGAGAAAATCACGACTTTTGCTCCTTACGCCTGAGGGCTGCGACGGCGATGTCGGCCCCACCGGACGAAACCAGGAATTGATGTTAGTCCCTTTTCTGAGCCCGTGTCCACAGGGTAGAAACTTGCGGCGAGCCTTGCCTTCTTCAACACGCGTGAGGCGCAGCTCACGATCGAGGCGGCGGCGGGCGGGATTGGGGGTCACCGAGTCGGGCAGGTACTTGGCGGTCTTGCGGCCGTCGAGTTGGTTGATGCCCCAGCGCTCGACGCCATGCTTGAAGCCTTTGCCCTGGCACCAGCAGCCCAGCGTGATTTCGACCAATCGTGCCGAGCGGAACCCGGCACATCCGCACCCTGGAGAGGTTCCGCACACGCTCAGCGCAAGCAAGGGACCACGATTTGAGGGATGCGCAGCTTCGTGAGACAATGGGGGATGTCGGGATTTCGAGCGCTGTCTGCTGTGATCGCGGTGGTCTGCCTGTTGGGCCTGCTTTTTGCCGAAGGGCTCGTGAGGCACCAGGCCGGGGCGACCGCCGGCCAGCGCTCACAGCCAACGGCACCTGCGAAGGTGGTCTACCGCGGCAATGTCAAATCGCGGATCTTTCACGAGCCCGGTTGCCGCTACTACAACTGCAGGCGTTGCACAGCGACCTTCACCAGTCGTGCCGCGGCGGTTCGGGCTGGTTACAAACCGTGCAAAGTGTGCAAGCCGTGAGCAGGATTGACATGAGCGAGGAGATGCCCGCTCTTTGGATTTCGGTGGTGTGGATTCTGGTTGGCGTGTTGCTGTTCGGGCAGCCGGAGGGAAACGTGACCGCCTGGATCTCGGCGATTGGTGTCGACCCGGCTTCGACGACGGGGACTCGCCCAAAGGGACTGGTCGCGGTCGTGGGCGTCGTCCTCGTCCTCATCGGGGGACGCCGGACCTACCAGGCACTCAAGAAGTGATCCAAGTCAGAGCCCGGCGGGGGTGACCCGGGGCAGGTCGAATCAGAGCACGAGGGTCGAGCAGCCGAACTGGACCTCCACGCTGCGGGTCTCGTTGGCGGCCGCCTGCAGCGCTTCACAGGTGGCGGGACACAGGATCACGGCGGTGGGAGAGAGCTCGTCGTCGTAGTACCAACCGCCGTCCGGACCGCAGGCCGCGGCATCGGCCACCTTGCCCAGCAGCTCCGGCCCCGCGCCGGTGTCCACCCACACGTTGATGAGATCGCGCTGGAAGGACATCCCCTCCGGGGGATCGGGGATCTGGATCGTGCAGTCGATGCGGCTGGTCTGCTCCACCGCGGTGGCGACCGCGTCGAAGAAGGGGGCCCAGGCCGCCGGGCCGTCGCAGATCTGGGCCCGCACGCCGCCGGTGGCGAGCACGAGGCTGGTGTACGTGGGGCCTGCGGAGGGGGGATTCGAGCTGTCGGGATAGGTGCAGCGTTCGTCCGGATCGGTGGGCGAGCCCCAGCCGTAGATGGCGTTGAAGGTGTAGCCCTCGAACAGGGTGCCGTAGGTGGACGTGAGGATCCCGGGGCCGAGCTCGTTGCTGTTGAAGGGGTTGCCGCCACCGGGGAAGTCCTCGAGGGAAGTTTCGGTGAGCGGCGGATCGGCGGAGCTGCAGGTGGAGGAGCCGGGCAAGGCGCACGTCCGGGCGTTGTCGTCGGTGACGAACACCAGCGTCTTGGTGGCCTCGGGGCGGAGCAGCCCGAGCCAGGGCTCGCTGCCACGGTCGTAGCTCGCGGTGTACCCCAGGGTCTGGCCCAGCGTGCCGAGGAACTGCTCGATGGGCTGGGTGGACCGGATGTCCACGTCGACCTGATAGAAGTTTGGGCCGTCGCCGCATTGGTTGTCGGCCGATAGCGGAGGAGGAATGCAGACAGCGTACCGGTTGGAGCCACCCACGGACACCAGCCCCTGGCCGCGAAGGCCGAGCAGGATCACCCGATAGTCCAACGCCCGGGACGCGATGAGGGCCGTGAAGTCGTTCAGCCCGTTCTGCACCTCCTGGATCGCGGGCTCCATGCTGGTGGAGTTGTCCACGACCCAAATGATGTCCACCGGCAGGCTCTCCACCACGGCGATGGACGTGGCGCTCTGGCAGGCGGCATCGGGATCGAGCGGCCCACGGTCGGTGGGCACGTACGCATCCTGAGACGCCGAGCCGTCGAAGACCGCGGCGTCCGCGCCATCGTCATTCGGCCCAATCGGTCCGCACGCCCCCGGCTGAACGCAGACGAGGGCGAGCAGGAGCAGGCGCAGGGAACGGCTCTTGTAGGCACTCCGCGCGGGGAAACCTCGACAATGACGTGTACGGTATTTCGGCATGGGCTCTGTCCAACTGGTCAACCAGTAGGATCTTACCACCCAATCGTTAGAGACACATGAAGAGATTTCGCCGACGGAACCATGGACTAGACTGCGGGCTTGAGATCACAGGCGCTGTCAATCAGCCAATGCAGGAGTCCGGCGAGGACGGGAAGTCCCAACTTGAACGCCTTTGCGGAAGGATTTGTGCTGTCTGCAAAATCCGAGTGCTTGGAGCGCATCGTGCTTCTTGGCGAGGGTCATCTAGGCGCCGCTGTTCGGGACTTTGTGGATCACTATCACGCAGAAAGAAACCACCAAGGCCTGGACAACGAGCTCATCGCACCGGCGGCGGAAGACATCGGTGGAAAAGGCCCCGTCAAGTGTCGGGAGCGCCAGGGTGGCGTGCTCAACTTCTACTCCCGCGACGCTGCCTGAAAGATGCGGTGATGGTGTTTGGATCATGGGGCCTGTCCCAGGGCAAGTGCGCGAGCGGCCCAGCGTCCGCCCGCATACGGCGCTTCCCGCGAACGGTGATCGTAGATTCCGCTAGTCCGTATCTCGATCCAAGACTTGATCATGCCTATGGCCTGAGCCTTTCCGCTGAGCGTCTTTGAGCAGGATCAGCCTCGGCTTTGATTTGGCACAGGACGGCCTCGCCCTGCGGCAACCAAGCTCCATCATTAGAGCACAGTATCCCTTGATTTACAGGGGTTACTATGCGTAAATAGCAGAATGAGTGTCCAGCTTCGCCGACATATCGGTAGAGAGGAGTTCGATTACCCGGCTCTCACGGCGGCGCTTACGGGGTATGCGAACGTGAGTGAAAAGGTCACGTCGCTCCTGCGGAAGGGCGTCATCATCCGGGTGAAGAAGGGGCTTTACGTATTTGGTGAAGACTACCGGTTCCGTCCATATTCCCGAGAGGTCCTGGCCAACCTGATCTACGGCCCGTCCTTCCTCTCCCTAGACTACGCCCTCTCCTTTCATGGCCTCATCCCCGAGCGCGTCGAACAGTTGACTTCGGTGACCACGGGGCGCGCCAGGGAGTTCAAGACACCGGTAGGCACCTTCGTATACCGCCCGGCTGCGAAGGGCCCCTTCCATCTTGGTATGAGCCGGGTTGAACAGGGGGAGGTATCTTTCCTGATTGCGTGTACAGAGAGGGCTCTTGCAGACAAGGTGAGGGAAGACAGGTCGGCACGCGTACGCTCACAGGCTGACGCTGAGAGCTACCTCTTCGAGGACCTTCGCGTGGACAAGTCGGCTTTTCGGGAGCTGGACCTTGGGTTCCTTCGTCAACTTGCCGATGCGCTCGGCTCCCGCAAGGTCGCCTTCTGCGCGGACCTCTTGCGCAGAATCAGGGGGAGAAAGTGAACCCGGCACTTCAGGATATGCTGGCCAAGTACCCTCGAAGGAGTGCAGACGAGAACATCAACGCCCTTCGCGAGGTTCTTCAGGAAATAGCCCTGCTCGGCCTTTGGCGCGGCAAGTTCTTCGAGAATGCTGCATTCTACGGCGGCACGGCGCTCCGCATCCTCTATGGAATGGACCGCTTCAGCGAGGACATGGACTTCTCCTTGCTCGCCCCGGACGACTCCTTCAGCCTTGAGCGATACCACCCCTACGTGGAAAAGGAGCTCTCCTCGTGGGGGTTCACGGCAACGATAGAAGCAAAACGACAGTCCACCCAAAGCGCCATTGAGTCCGCATTCTCGAAGGCGAACACGAGGGAACAGCTACTGCTCATTGAGGCCGGCGAGGAGGTCGCCACCGGCATCCCTCCCAACCAGGTGCTCAAAATCAAATTTGAGGTCGATACGGACCCACCACCCGACTTCGACACCGAAACCAAGTTCTGCTTGCAGCCGATCCCTTTCTCGGTGCGCGCCTACACTCCTCCCTGCCTCTTTGCCGGGAAGATGCACGCGCTTGTCTGCCGTGGCTGGAAGGACCGCGTGAAGGGGCGGGACTGGTACGACTTCGTATGGTACGTCGGGCGCGGTATGGAGCTCGACTTGCACCACCTGGAGATCCGCATGCGCCAGAGCGGCCACTACTCTGAGGAGGAGATCCTGACGGAAGGTAGGCTTCGAGAGATCTTGATGGAGAGAATCGCCTCGCTGGATGTGGAAAAAGCCAAGGCTGACGTTGTGAGGTTTCTCCCCGACAAGTCCCAGGTAGAGGTCTGGTCGCGAGGCTTCTTCACGGCCGTGGCCGAGAGGTTGAAAGTGTAGGCGCTTTTCCGTTTCTCCGACGGCGGTAGGGTCGACCGCTGGTGTGCCGAGCCGCGGGACCGCGTGATCGACCATGAGCGGTTCTTCGCCGGGTGGGTGTGAGCCGAACCGTTGGTGCATGGCTCGGCTCGGCTCGGCTCGGCTCGGCTCGACTCCGCTCGGCTCGGCTCGGCGCGACGACGCCGCTGGGCCCCAGGCTCCTCAGCGCACGCCGGCGGCCCTGCGGGCGATGGGGGCGGTGACGAGGATCAGGGCGGTGACGGGGTAGACCAGGAGGGCGGCGACCAGCAGCACAGAGGCGCCGGTGGAGTAGAGGATCACGGCCTCGCCCACGGCGAGGAGGCCGTAGGTGACCGTGGCGAAAAAGCCCCAGCGCGTGCAGCGCAACAGGCCGATGGCGCCCGAGACCAGGAGCGGGATCTTGACGCAGTTGAGGGCGGCCACGGTGGTGACGGTGGCCACGCCCGCGGCGGAGGTCCCGGCGGTGGAGGTCCCCGCGGTGGAGGTCTCCATGGCGGTGGCGAAGGCCAGGCCGGCCACCAGGACCGCGGTCCAGAGGACCGCGATCCCGGCGAAGACGAAGTGCCCCACGGCAAGGACCACGAAACGCGCGGGGCGGGGCGGCTTGGGGGTCGGGGTCGGGGTCGGGGTCGGGGTCGGGGTCGGGGTCGACGTCGGGGTCGACGTCGTGGTCGACGTCGAGGACGGGATCCCGGTCGGGTCAGACGCCATTACTTGAGCGCCTCGGTCTTGGCGGCCTGGAAGTCTCGGTCGTAGCGGATCATGGTGGCGGCCTCTTCGGCCAGGGGGAGGGCACCGTCCACCATCATGGCGGCCATGGCGCGGCCCACGCCGGGACCCATCATGAACCCCTGGCCGCACATGCCCACGGCGAGGAAGAGACCCTCGGGCTCGGGGGCGCGGTCCACGATGGCCACGCCGTCGGGGGTCATGGGGTAGAGCCCCCGCCAGACCCGGCGGATGAGCATGTTCCGCAGGCGCGGCACCAGGTCGATGAGCCGACGGGTCACCACGGGGAGGAACTCCGAGGTGGACTCTCGATCCTCGCCCACCATGAGGTCCCTCGGCGTGTAGCAGAAGATGATCTGCCCCTCGTGGTTCTGGCCGAAGTAGAAGTTGGCGGTCCTCCCCTCGGGGCCCGGGCGGATGTCCACCACCAGGGGCTCGAGGAAGTGGGCCAGGGGCGCGGTGATCCCGGCCTCGTGGCTGTCCGGGATCACCGGGACATCGAGCCCGGTGAGGGCGCCCACCTGGCGGGCCCTGGCGCCGGCGGCGTTGAGCACCAGCGGCGCGTCGAACCGGGCGTCGGGGGTGTCGACGCCCTGGACCTTGCCGCCCGCCGTGCGGATGGCGGTGACCGGGCTGTGGAAGCGGAAGTCCACCTTCTTCGCCAGGGCGGCGCGCCGGAACCCCTCGGCCGCCAGGAGCGGAGAGACCTGCCCGTCCTCGGGGGAGTAGGTGCCGCCGCGCAGCCCGTCGCGTCGGATGCCGGGGACGAGGTCGGCCATGGCGTCGGCGTCGATCCAGTCGATGTTCAGCCCGTAGGACTTCTGGGTGGCCAACAGGCCCCGGAGGACCCCCTCGCCCGCCTCTTCGTACACGGGGAAGACGTACCCGCCGGGCTTCCACCCGATGTCGAAGCCGTGGTGGTCCTTCCAGCCCTTGAAGATCTCGAGGCTGTCTTTGCACAGGAGGATCTTGGCCGGGTCCGAGTGGGTGGCCCGGACCCCGCCGATGGCGGCCTTGTTCTGCCCCTGCCCCGGGGCGGCGAGCTCCTCGAGCACCACCACCCGGAGCCCCCGCTCGGCCAGGAACACCGCCGAGGGGAGCCCCACGCTCCCGGCGCCGATGACGATGGCGTCGTAGGTGCTCATGGGTCCTCTCCGTCCTGGGGATCTTCTGGCGCGAGCCCGGCCAGGACGCCGGCGGGCACCTCGGCCACGAGGGGGCGCACCGTGCCCGGGGTGACCTCATCCAGCGCGAGGCCCTCCTCCCGGAAGATGCGCATGACCAGGTCCGTGCAGGTCTTGCCCCCGCACCCACCCATGGAGGGGCGGGCCACGGCCTTGAGCACATTCACGTCCCGGATGCCGCTGCGGATGGCGTCGACGATCTCCGACTTTCGCACCCGCTCGCAGCGGCACACGATGGGATCCTCGTCCGCACCGCCCGCCCCGTCCGCCGCCGCCGCGGCAGCCGTCGCGGCCGTGTCCGCGGCCGCGTCCACGGGGTCGCCGCCGGCCAGGGAGATGGTGAACCCGGCCACCTGCAGCCGCTGGGCCCAGGGCACCTCCACGACCAGGAGACGCCGCCGATTCTGGTCGTCCCGCTCGCGGATGGCGACCACGGTGCCCTCGCCCACGGGGTTCCCCACCATGTCCACCGTGTGGACCCGCTCGCCGGGCCGCCCGGCCACGGACTCGTGAACCTCCCAGGGCAGGATGACCAGCGCCTTCTCCCGGGCCGGATCGTAGTCCTGGACCACCAGGTTGATGGCCAGGCCGGGGCAGATGGAGACACACCGGCCGCAGCCGAGGCACCGCCCCGAGAAGGTCGGCTGGGAGGTGATGGTGCCGTCGGCGATGCGGATGGAGCCCACCGGGCACACATCGGTGCAGGGGTTGCACGGGATGTCCTGAACGCACCGGATGAGGGGGAAGACGTCCAGCCCCGGGTCCTCGGCCACGAAGTCTGTCTCAGACCCCGGGCGGCTGCGGAGGACCTCGGCCGTGGTGCGCCAGGCCGGCGGGACCGCGCCGCCCAGGCCGAGGTGCGCGGCCATGCGCCGCCCGGCGATGCGGCCCGAGAAGATGGCCGCCGAGGCCTCGGCGATCTCCGCGGCGTCCCCCGCCGTGAAGGTGGGGATCCCGTACTGCTCGGCCTTTCGCGCGAGCTCGCTCACCGAGGCGAGCCCCACGGCGATGAGCACGCTGTCGACGGCAAAGGTGCGCTCGGTGCCGGGCCGGGGCGTGAAGGTCTCGTCTATGGCGGCGATTGTGACCCGCTCGGCCCGCTCGGCTCCCTCCACGCGCAGGGCCGTGTGGGACGTCCACACGGGCACGCCGAGCCGGCGGAGCTTGTCCAGGTGAACCTTGTAACCCCCCACCTTAGGCAGGGCCTCCACCAGCCCCGCCACCCGGATCCCGGCCTGGAGGGCGTGGTACCCGGCGATGAGCCCCACGTTGCCGCCGCCGATGATGAACAGCCGATCCGACGCGCGGACGAGGTCGCGGTTCACCAGGGTCTGGAAGGCGCCGGCGCCGTAAACGCCGGGCAGGTCGCACCCCGGGAAGGAGAGGCTCTTCTCCCGGGCGCCCGCCGCCACGAGCAGCGTCTGGGGCTGGACCAGAACGTACCGCCCCTGGTGCACGATGCCCACCAGCCCGTCCTGGTACACGCCCACGGCCGTGGCGTCTGTCCAGGTGCGCACGTTGCGCAGGCCGGGCAGGTCCTTCGAAAGGATGCCGGCGAGGTCGATGCCGCGGGTGCCGGCGTGGCAGGCCCGCACCGACCCGAAGAAGGCGTGGGTCTGCAGCCCCAGCTTGCCGCCGAGGGTGTCCTTGTCGTCCACCAGCAGGACCTCGGCGCCTTTGCGGCCCAGCTCTGACGCGGCGCTGATCCCAGCGGGGCCGCCGCCGATGATCAGCACCTGGACCCCGATGGCCGCGGTGGTGGCGAAGGCGGCCGGGGCGTCGGCGGCGGGCAGGGCCGGGGCGCCGTCCACCGGGTCCACCTGGAGCCCCTCGTGCACGGGCACCATGCAGGACTTCACCGGGCGGCCGTCGGCCAGCACGAGGCACTGGGAGCACTGGCCGTTGACGCAGAAGATGCCTTGGGCGCCGCCGTCCTTGTGGTGGTGCCCCACCACGGTGATGCCGTTGGCGTACAGCGCCGATGAGATGGCCTCGCCCGGGCGCGCGGTCAGGTCCCGATCGCCGAACCGGAACCGCACGCGCTCGGCCGTCTTCGGCGCCAGAATGGGATGGTTCTGGATACGACGCTCCATGGAAGCTCCTAGGCAACCTCCCCTTGCTCTGCAGCACTGTTCCGGTCGTCATCCCCGCCTCCGCGGGGATGACGGGCATCCACTGTGCTTTGGCGTAGCGACAATTGGATCATCCCTGAAACTCCGGAGGCGGCGCCAGCCGGTCGGCGAGGTAGTCGAACAGGCTCAGGACACGCACGGTCGAGCGACGCCAGGCCCCCCGGCGAAGGGCGCAGCGAAGGTGAATGGCCGCCGTGACCGAGAGGGTGATCACCGTGGTGGCGCCCAGCGCCTCCACGTCGCCCAGGAGCCGGTCCTGGGCGGCCCGGGCCTCGCCGTCGCACTGCCTGAAGCCCTGGACGCCTGCCGAGCCCTGGGGCGGCGCCCCGTCGGCGCCGGCCTTGGGGGTCGACGGGAACTCCTTGGGCAGCACTGACCGTGGGGTGACCCCCGCCAGGGCCAGCAGGTCCACGGCGCTGTCCCGGCTCTGGGTGGGCGCTTCCCCGACGTAGAGGACCGTGCGCGACGCGGGGACACGCTCCACGTCGGGCGTGAGGGCGTCGCGCCGTTCGTACAGCAGGTCCACCAGGCCGATCACCTCCGGCTCCAACGTCACGCCGACCTCGGAGAAGCCATCCCTCAGGTGCCACTCGCACTCAGGGGACACGGTGACCACCCGCTTTGCCCCGGTGGCCTCGAGGGCCACCCGCACCCGCCGGGCCTCGTGGGCCCGCTCCTCGACGATCCCGGCCAGGCCGAAGTCGTGGCCGCAGCACGGCAGGGCCGGCACCACCGACACACTGACCCCTGCGCGACGAAGCAGCTCCATGCAGGCCCGCAGCGTGGCGTGGGTCTTCGCCGGAAAGTGGCGGCCGATCAGCCCGTCCAGCAGCGGCAGGTCGCACACGTACAGCAGCGTCGGAGCCCCGGCGACGGCGCCGGCGGCCCAGTCGGGCCAGGTCGGCGCGTCGTGCCTCATGTGCGACAGGAGCGCGGCCTCCTGGACGGCGCCGTGGTGCGGATAGGGCGGGATCACGTCCATGAGCGCCGACATGCGGGACACCTCGGCGGCCGTCGGGCGGATCACCTCGTAGTCCTGCACGCGGTCGATGAAGGACGACACCGCCGCGGTCAGCCCGGCCCCGCGGCCGGCAGGCGCGAACCGCACGCGGTCGGCTCCGAGGCCCATGGCCTCCAGGACGGACGCCAGGTCCGTGGCCACGTCGTCGGCGTGGGACCCGGCGTCGCCAAAGCGGCAGGCTCCGGGCGCGCACCCCGCCAGGAGCACCCCCACGGCGCCAGACCGCAGGGCGCGGAGCACGTCGCCCGCCGAGACCCGCCCCGCGCAGGGAACCCGGATGAACCCCGCGCCGGGGTGGACGGGCGCTGCCGCGGGCGTGGCGAGGGAGCCACCGTCGCAGTGAAACACCACGACCGTCGGCCGCGGGTCGGCGAGCCGGCTCATGGCTGCCCCCCGTCCTCGCCGCGGGAACGGACCGTGGCCCGAGCCTCGATGGCGGCCTCGCACAAGGCCGGGTGCTCCCGAAGGCTGTCGCCGATGCGCTGGTCCACCTCGCACCGCCAGCATTGATAGCCGTTGGGGCACACCGACGCGGGCGTGAGGCCCAGCAGCGCGTAGCGACACAGGCGCTCGGGCCCGGCCCGCTGTACGAACCTCTGCGCGGCCTCCTCCTCCATGTGGATGGCGTTGGTGGGGCAGACCGCGGCGCAGGCGCCGCAGCCGATGCACTGGTCGGTCCAGTCGTCAAAGGGAGTGGCCACCCGGCGCTTTGTGCCCCGGCCGTGCCAGCCCAGGGCCTGGGCGCCGACGATCTCCGTGCAAACCCGAACGCAGAGCCCGCACCGGATGCACCGCTCGCCGTCGCGATGGGGGCCCTGGGGATCGACCGCGTCCACGTCGACGCCGTGGTCCCGCGCCAGGTCGCGCACCTCGGGCGATCCGGGCGCCAACATCACCAGCAGCTCCAGCACCCCACGGCGCGTGCGCCGGACCCAGTCGGTGTCAGTGCGCACGGTCAGGCCCGGCAGGACCGGGAAGTCGCAGGAGGTGGTCAGCCGGGTCTTGCCCTTGGGGCGGGTCACCTCCACCACACACAGACGGCAGGCGCCCACGGCCGACAGGGCCGGGTGGTGACACAGGGTGGGCACGGCGATGCCCGCGTCCCGCAGCGCCTCCACCAGGGGCTGGTGCAGCCGACCGACAATCTCCCGATCGTTCACCGTGATGGTCACACGCCCGGCGTCGCTCACAGGTCGGCCTCCCCGGGCACCAGCAGCCGGTCCACGGCCTCGGACAGGTGCGCGTTGTCGAAGTGGCCCATGGACATCGCGCCCGTGGGGCACAGGCCCACGCACACGCCGCAGCCCCTGCAGGACTGGTCGTCCACAGTGGACAGGAGCCGCCCGTTGGCTCGCGTGATGATCCGCGGCGCCGAGTAGGGACAATGCTCCTCGCAGAGCCCACAGGCGCGGCAGCGCCGGGCGTCCACCCGCGCGAGGACACGCACCGCCCGCCCGGTCTGCGCCGACGTGAGCCCACGGGGCGCCCGGACCATCACGCCGCCCGGCTCCACCAGGTGGCCCTCGTGACAGTAGGCCGAGCAGGTCGCACAGTCGAGACAGGGCCCACAGCGCAGACACCGCCGCGCCGCGTCCAGGGCCGCCGGCTCCAGGTCTCCTGCGCGCGTATACGCCGCCTCCTCGCGAGGGCCGAAAGGGGTCTCATCGCGACCGTCGCCGCCGCCTGCGCCGTCGGCGACCCCATGGTCCCAGGCGCTGCGCTGATCCCCATCCACCGGCCCCAGGCGCAGCGACGGCTCCTGCGCAGCCTCGGGCGCGATGGGCCGTCCGGTCAGGGCCCTGTCCACGGCCTTGGCCGCCCGCCGCCCCAGGGCCACGGCCTCGATGACCGACCTCGGCCCAGCCACGGCCTCCCCGGTGCCGAAAACCCGCTCCATGCCGGTCTCCAGGGTCACCGGATCCACGTCCAGGGTGCCGAAGGGGGACCGCCCCAGGCCGCCCTCCTCCACCAGCGGCTCCAGGGTCGGCTCCCGATCTCCTGCCGTGACCACGAGGTCGGCCTCGATCAGGATGGGGCGCCCCTCGGTGAAGCGGCTGCGGCCCGCCACCCGGACCCCGGTGGGCTCCATCGTCGTGGCAACGACCCCCGTCACCATCCCGTCGGCCACCTCGATCTCGTCGGCACGGACCAGACAACGAACGTGTACGCCCGCGTCCTCGGCCACCGCCAGCGCCACCGGATCCACGGGCAGGGCGCGCCGCTCCCGGTGAAACACCAGGGTCACGCTCCTGTCTCCCGCCCCCGCCCGGGTCGCTGCCAGCTCCGTGGCCGCCGCAAAGGCCGCCGGGTTGCCCCCCAGCACCACCGCCTCCCGAAAGTCCGGCGCCTGGCCGGCCGCCAGGTCGCGCACCATGTCCAGGGCCGGACGCACGGCCTCGGAGTCCCCCTCCCCCGGCAGCCCGCAACCGACCTCCCGATCCGCGCCGATGGCCAGGACCACGGCGTCGTACCCCTCCGTCAACAGAGCCTTCACCGCCGCCCCGTCCGCCACGGCCGCGCCCGTCCGCACCTCGACACCATGCGCCAAGACGTAGTCCACGTCCGCCTCCACGGCCCACCGTGGCAGGCGGCGCTCGGGCACCCCGTGGGCCAAGAGCCCCCCCAGCCGCTCTCGGGCGTCGATGACGGTCACCCCATGGCCGAGCAGCCGCAGATCCCGCGCCGCAGCGAGACCGGATGGCCCCCCCCCCACGATCGCCACGCGCCTGCCGGTCCCGGCCTTCTTCATGGCCACGGCCAGCCCCTGGGGCAACGCCGGCGGCGCACCCGAGTCGGCGACCACCCGCGCGGCCATCTGCTTCAAAGCCCGGATGGGAACGGGCGCCCCATTGTCTGTGGCCCGGCGTGCGCATTCCACCTCGCAGGGTCGGTTGCACAGAAAGCCGCACACCGCTGCCAGCGGGTTGTCCCGTCGGACCACCGAGAGGGCCTCTTCGAACCGCGCCTCCGCCACCAGCCCCACGTACCGCTTCACGTTGATCCCCGCGGGACAGGCCCGACTGCACGGCGCCGCCTCCACGGGCGCGAGCGCCAGCCCCTCCGGCAGCACCCCGCCGAACATCCGCTCGCGCACGCCCTCGATCCGATCGGCGAGCGCCTGATCAGACGCTTGATCCACGGCGTGGTCAAAGGGGATGATTCTGGGTGTCTTCAAGGCCAATCCTTGCATCAGCGGCCAATCGAGACCAACCGCGTACGACCCTATTCGTACCTCCACCGCGCGAGGTGTCAACCCCTGGTCCTCTCGACCGCATTAATGTGTTTCTTGCTTGACAAGCCCGGGTAAATTCAGCTATGTAGCGGGCCGTCCTGCGGGAGTAACTCAGTGGTAGAGTGCGACCTTGCCAAGGTCGACGTCGCGGGTTCAAATCCCGTCTCCCGCTCTATTTCACCCTCGTTGATCGGCAGCCCCGCCAGGCTGCCGGTTGCGTTTTTGGACTGCCGTGTCGCCTTTTGATCACGCGACCCGGCCGCCCCAAGCGACCCAGCAGTCGGTTGACTTGTCTGGGGAATCACGACTATACTCGGCCGACCCAAAAGGCTACGCAAATGCGCCTATATAAAACCAAAATTCCGAACGTGGCGGCCTTGATCGTAGAGCGCTTGGTCAAGGACGAGGACATCGAGGTGTCCAACGTCGCCGAAGCGAACATGGACATCGAGGCCGTGCTCAACGAGTACCTCCGCCTGGATCGGGAAATCACCGAGGAGGCGAAGGACAAGCTGGAGCACAGGGGCCTGTCATACAGCAGCTTCGGGCGGGTCAAGCGTGACCTCTCCGAGCGGCGTGGAATCGGTGCCGGCGAAGAGGCAATCTCCTGGATCTGCAACCAGGTTCTCGAGACCTTCATGCACTCCCCGCACGTGGCGGAGGTCTTCGCAGACGACGTCGACATGCGCCGCAAGATGAAGGACATCCTGCGAAATGCCATGGCGGTGGAGAGTGAGCTGGACGAGGAGGTGCGCAAGCGCATCAAGAACATCAAAGAGGGCACCGACGCGTGGGACATCGAGTACAAAAGCAAGATGAACGACATCCGACGCAAGCACGGACTGGACTAACTGACAGGGGCGCACGGGGGCGGCGTCCCAACAGCCTCTTGAGCTGAGGGTTCGGCGATCATTGGCCAACATCCTCGTATACATTGAGCTCGTGGAAGACACTGCCAGCTGGGCATCACTGCTCGCGCTGCGGCAGGCGCGCTTTCTGGCCACGAACGCAGGAGCCACCATCTACGCCGTGCTGCCCTGCGCCACGCCCCCCCAATACGGAGAAAACGACATCATCGCGATCCTGTCGCGCCAGGGGGCCGACAAGGTCATCCTCATGACCCACGGGGACCTGACCCCGCCCATGAAGTTCCGAAGCCACGGTGAGGCCTTGCTCACGGCGGCGAACCAGTTCCCACCGGCGCTGCTGCTGCTGCCCGAAGGACCGGCGGCCGCGGAGATTGCTCCGCGGGTCGCGGCGCGCCTTGGTGGGCTCTTCACGCGCCACCCAGACCTCTTTGTGCAGGAAGGCAGCACCGTTCGCATCGACCAGCCCCTCTACGAGGACACCCACGTGCGCCGGTTTGATTCGGCGGAGCTGGAGCACAGCGTCGTGGCCGTTGTGTCGCCGGATCCCCAGCAGTTTTCGCGCGCGCTGGGCACCGAAGAGGCTGAGGTGGTGGTCATCTCGCCGGGCTTTGGTGACTCGGAAACCGACACCCAGCCATCGCTCGTCGAAGGACAGCAGACCAGCGGCCGATCTCAGCGCATGGTGCTCGTGGGCGCGGGAATCAGCGAGGCGGAGGAGGTCGACGCCATCGGCCAGCTCGCGACGCTGCTCAAAGCGGACCTGCGCGTCACCGAGGGCGCGGCGAGCAAGGGAATCGTGGAGGCCCCGGTTCTGGACGAGGCTCCCCTGGTCTGCCACCCCGAGTTCGTCCTGGCCTTCGGTGTGCAAGGCTCGACGGAGACCCTCGCCCGTCTGTCGAGCCTCACGTACCTGGTGGGCGTGTCCCCCGACGAAAAAGCGCCGCTGTTCCGACGCGCGCAGCTCGGGTTGGTGGCCCCGGCCCTGGAGGCAGCCCGGCAGATGATCGCCGCGGCCAAAGCCCAACCCGAGGAGCCGCTGCTTCCCGTCCCCGCCCAGGAGCCGAGGGAGCCCACGAGCGAGGGCACCGGCGAGCCCAAGGACGACGCCCCCCGGGAGAGTCCCCCCCCGAAGAGCGAGGAGAAAGACGAACCGTCATCCGCCCCCATCGAGGAGATGGAGCCTGCCCTGGCCGACACGGTGAAAAAGAGCCTCGAAGACTCGAAGGCGCCGTCGGAGACATCGGCGGAGACCCCGGCGGAGGCGCCAAAGGTCGACCCGGTCCCGAAGCCCACGCCCCTGCGCATCGATCAGCTGGCGCACACACCGCCCATGGGGACACCGATGCCCCTGGATCTCCAGGCGGCGCTGGCTGCAGCGGGTACCCCGACCGCGTCCCAGCCCGACGGCGCCGCGACGGCGGTGCCCAAAGCCCTGACCTCTGACACGTCGACGCCCTCTGACCCTGCATCCGACAACACCCCGGAGGCCACACCTGCGGGCGTAGCAACCGAGGCGCAGGACCCTGCCCTGGACGACACCGTCCCGGCTCCCCTGCCCGGCGGCGGAGCCAAGCCCGACGTCGACGCGTCCGAAGACGACGAAAAAGGGGATGAGGAACCATGAGGATCCTCGTGCTGCTACGCGGCTGGCGCCGCACTCCCGACGGCTCCCTGGACGTCGAGCGCATCGGCCACTACGAACGCCTCGCCCTGGGTACGGCCTTCGCCCTGAGGGAAACCCACGACGACTCAACCGTACACGTCCTGGCGGCGGGCAGCGAGGCGGATGACGAGGCGCTGGCCGTGGCGCACGCCCTGGGCGCCGAGAAGACCTTCCGCGTGTGGGACCCGATCCTCCAGGACATCGACGCCCTCGGGGTGGCCCAGGCGCTGGCCGAGGCCGCCAAGCACGAGGGCTTCGACCTCCTCCTCGCCGGCTTCCGCTCCCCGGATCACCAAATGGGCTTCATGGGACCCGGCGTGGCCGACTGTCTGTCCATCCCCCACCTGACAGGGGCAATCGACCTGCGATGGGAAGACGACGGACTGATGGCCGTGCAGGGCTGCGAGCCGGACAAGTACAGCCACCGGCTCGAAACCCCATGCCTGGTGACCATCGCGGGGGGGCCGGATCCTGGCACCGCGAAGCCCACGGAGAGCCACCAACCCAAGCTGCTCACCCTGGGCGACATCGGATTGGAGGAGACGCGCCTCCGTCCCCGGATTCGACTCCAGGGCAAGATCGTCGCCCGCAGCCGAGATCCCTACGTCACCGCCTTCGTGGACGACGCCGCCACCGTGCTGGAGCACCTGCGCGACGTGGACGCCTTCCTGTAGCCACCCCAGGTCAATCCGACTCGGTGGAGCGGCCCGCGGCCTCCATCAGCCGCTTTCGTATGTTCTCGGCCGACTCGCGCAGCTGCTTCACCTTCTCCTGACCGCCGGTCTGGTCGTAGAAGTCGGCCATGGCCTCACAGCAGCGGAGCACCTCCAGGTGGTTGCCCAGCGAGGAGAAGATCTCCATGGCCTTTTCGAACCGCTCCTCCGCTTCGTGGGCGAATCCCCGCTTGGCCGCCAACTCGGCCAGGGCGCGCTGGGCGACGCCGACCTGCTGGTCATAGCCCCGCTCCTCGGCCCGATTGAGCGCCTCCTTGAGCAGGTCCCGCCCGGCGTCCACCTCCCCCGCGTCGAGGGCGATGTTTCCGCGAATTCGCTGACATTCGGACCAGAGCCGATCGTTGCCCAAGCTCGTGACGATGTCCTGTGCCTCGGCCACTAGCCCCCGGGCCCGGTCCAGATCCCCTGCGCGGCGGTGCGACTCGCCCAGGCCGATGAGCTGCCGCGCCTGCTCCAGGCGATCCCCCGTGGTGCGGGAGACCTCCAGGGCGTCGGTCAAGAACTGCCGCGCCCGCTCGTGTTCGCCCAGCTCCCGGAAGATCTCGCCCGCGGCGTGCAGGGACTCCACCACGCCATAGAAGTCCTCGATGCGGCGACGGATGTCGAGGGACTCCTCGAAGCACCGCAAGGCGTCCTGGAACTGCCCGATGGCCTGGTACACCAGGCCGATGCTCGCCAGGGTGAAAGCCGTGGAGCGATCGTCGCCGATCTTCTGCCGCAGCTCGAGGGCCTTCTCGTGCAGGGCCAGCGCCTCGCCGTAGTTGCCCCGCATGAAGTGGACCTTGCCCATGTCGTCCAGGGTGCCGGCCACGCCGCGTAGGTCCTTGGCGCGCTTGAACAGCTGCTGGGCCGTCTGGTACCGATCCATGGCCTCGTCGTACTCTCCGAGGCTGCGGTGGATGCGCCCGATGCGTCCCATGGCCGCCCCGCCCTTGCTCACCGCGTCGAGCAGCCACGACAGGCGCAGCATCTCCTGGAAGTGGCCCAAGGCCTCTTCGTTGCGGCCCACGACGGCACACACCGCGCCGATGGAGTGCAGGGCGTCGATCTTGGCCAACACGTTCGGCGTCTCCAGGAGCCGAAGCCCGCTCTCGTAGTTCCGGATGGCCAGCTCGTTGGCGAACTTCGCGCGCGCCAGGTCCCCGGCCCGGATGTAGCAGAAGGCCGCCCGACGGGGATCGCCGCCGGCCTCGTTCTGCCCGCCCAGGAATTCGAAATGGTCCTCGCTCGGCTCGCGGATCCGGCTCTCCAGCCACTGGGCCACGAAGAGGTGGAACCGCTTCTGCCGCTTGGGGTCCACCGCGGCCTCGATCATCGAGTACTCGAGGTTGTGCTTGAAGAGGTACTCCTCCTCCCGGGGGATCCAGGAGTCGGGCATGGCCATGATGTAGTCCCGATCCACCAGGCCGTCCACCACCACCCGCAGCCGCTCCGCCACCTCGTCCGACTTCCAGGGGACCTGCTCCTCCTCCTCGATCAGCAGCCGGGAGAGGACCACCAGCGCCCCGAACCAGAAGACGTTGCCCATGGTGCTTGCCATCTCGAGCACCAGACGCTCCTCCACGGACAGAGCCATGATGCGTGCGTCGATGGCGTCCTCCACGCTCATGGGGAGCTCCGCCCGCTCGAAGCGGTTCATGTCGATGGCCCAGAGCTCCCTGGAGGTATCGAGAATCCGCTGGTCCACGAGCATCCGCAACAGCTGCTGCAAGAAGAAGGGGTTGCCGCCGGTCATCTCCACGCTGTCGACCACGAAGCTGTCGGGCAGGTCGCCCACCCGGGACAGGAGCTTGCGAAGGTACTGCTCGGCGTCCGCCTCGGGCAGGGGCCCGAGGCTGATGTCCGTCACGTCGCCCTCGGCCACGCCCCACCCGGGGCGACGCACCCGCAGCTTGGGCTGGCTCACCGCCACCAGCACCAGGTGCGCGCCCTCGAACCCCTCTCCGAGCTCCTTGATCAGGTCCAGCGATGGGTCGTCGGCGTACTGCAGATCCTCGAAGACCAGGACGATGGGCGACTTCTGGCTGTCGGCCTCGAAGAACCGTCGCAGGACCGTGCGCGCGATGTGCTCGTGCTCCAGGGGATCCTCCTCGAGGAGGCGCAGAAACGGATTGTCCCTGAATCGCAACCCCATGAAGGAGCCGAGGAAGTGAAGGATCTCCGCCATGCGACGATCCTCGAAGACCTCCTGACACTCCGCACGCATCTGCTGCTTGGCGTCGTCGGGCGCCATGTGCTCGCCGATGGTGAAGCGCCGGCGGAGCAGCCGCCCGAAGAGGTCGCGGTCGCCGTCCCCCTCCTCGGCGGCGCCCTGATAGGCCCGGATGTCCCGAGGCCGCTTCTCCAGCCGCGCCAGCCACCCCTGGACGAGGCGGGACTTGCCCACGCCCATGTCGCCCTGGATGTGCACCATCTGCGGCGACAGGTACTCGATGGCCCTCTCCAGGGCGCTGTCGAGCAGCTCGATCTCAGCCTCCCGCCCCACCAGCTCAATGGGCTCGCTCCACAGCCTCGATCCCGTTCTCTCCGTGTCGTTCGCCATCTTCGACCTCAGTCGTGCAAGGTTGTCCAGAGTCGGGGTGGCCGGGCCTCGAGGGCCAGCCCCCCGGCTCGGGCCCACAATAGTCCCAAACCCCCATGGGTGTCGATACGGTCCCGTCAGGTTAGGTCTTCATTGCCCCAAGGACGCAGGAAGGAGGTCCGCGAGGTCCAGCCGGAAGTACTCGTTGTCCGCGGCCCGGGTCCAGGTCGCTCCCTCCCCGCTCTCGTAGGCCACCCACATCACCAGGTTCGTGGTGTCGTAGATCACCGAGTAGACGTTGCTGTTCATGGCGGCCAACCGGATGATCTCCTGGGCCTCCTCGGGGCCGATGAGCACCCGCTCGCCGCCGTTGTCCGGGATCAGCTCGTCCCCCTCGAATTCGAAGGAGGTGCCGTGGTAGTAGGCATCGATCATCTCCCCTTGGGCGATGAACATCTCGTAGTAGGAGCCATCCAGGTGCATGAGCCGGTACCCGTCGTCATCGTTGGGGCTGTTGGATCCGGTCTGCCACCTCCGTATGCCATGGGCCATGGCCTCCCCCGAGCGGAAGAGGGCGCACGGCAACGGATACGCCACCGGGTACGGCTCGCCCGACGGGTCGTCGATGAGCCCCCCCGTGGCGTCGCGCACGAAGTCCCCGTTGATGTCCACCTCGAAGGTTCGGGTGTTGCCGTCGACGTCGATCTCGTAGGCCTCGCTCTCCAGGTTGACCCGCGATGCGTCGTCCACGTGGCTCCAGCTCCCGGCCAGGGTGCCGTCCTGGGCGAACTCGTACAGGAAGGCCGACTCGCTGCAGTCGGAGAAGGCACCGTACAGAAAGAGGGAGGCGAAGATGCCGTTGAACTCCGACACCGCGCCCTCGGCCGCCACGCCGCCCCCGCTCGGGTCTCCGAAGGCGAGCATCACGTTGGTGCCGATGGAGGGCGCGCGGCTCTTGCCGTCGCCCACCTCTCCGGTGAGATACGGCAGCGCCTGCTCCAGGGACTCGGCCCGCTCGAGGAACTCGCGGCCCCTCATGCCGAGGGAGCCGGTGGCGAGGCGCTCCAGGACGCTGCCCGAGCCCACCGCGCCCAGGGCCAGGCCGGCCTGGCTCATCCCCGACAACGCGGAGATCATCCCCACGTAGCCCACCGTGACGTGGGCCACCCCGTCGTCGGGCACGAACACGGTGATCAGCCCGAACCGCCCGAGCCCCATGTCTGCCGACCAGTCCAGCACCCGGGAGGCGATCTGCCGACCGTCTGTGCGGTCGCCCCACACGGCAAAGAAGCTGCAGGTGGTCATGGGCGAAAGCTGGGCGAGCCGGTGCCGGAAGAGCGCCGGGAGGTACCGGCCGTCCATGGCCTGGCGCTGGTCAGAGCCGAGGGGATCGCCGTCCAACCCTGCCTGAGCGTAGTACTCCTCGGCACCCGTGGAGAAACCCCTGGTGTAGAAGCGGTTCATCTCGCCCACCTCCCCGCCGAAGGACTCGGACTGGGAGGTGTCCACCAGCATCATGATCCGCCGGATGATGTCCGCCACCGCGGCCGGATCCGGGTGCCCGGCCGCGGACGCACCGTCGATCACCCCGTCCAGCTCGTCCAGGTACTCCTGCGGCATGTGCGGCAGGACGTGGTCCCAGGCCAGATCCATCAGCGTACAGAACATGTCGATGGCGAGGTCCACGGGCAGACCCAGCTCCTCGGCGATCAGGGGCCCGAACAGCTCGTCCCAGATGGCCTGGACGTCCCCACTCATCAGGTAGCCGTATTGGTAGCCCATCTCGAAGTGGGTGCCCTGGAGCCGGAGGATCCGAAGGGTGCCATAGGGCGCCTCCACCTCGGCCAGGAGCCCGTCGTCCACCCAGGACACCACGGTGCCCACGGTCCAGTCAGGCGGCCCGCTGTCACCGTCGTCGTCCCCACAGGCCGCGAGCCCGGCCAAGGCCAACACTGCCACCAGGCATACACCACCACTGGTCCATCGCCCCGATCTACGCTCGTGCTGACAGTGACTCATGTTCTCTCCACAGGCCCAGGTTGGTGAGATGTAAGGGCTTGCGACAGTATTTCCGGGTGAATCGAGTGGTGTCAAGCGAATCGACCGGCGAAGACCGCGAATCCACCGGCGCAGGCCGCGTCCCGACGGTCGATCAGCGCAGGCCGTAGCGCTTGAGCAGCCGGTGCAGGTGCTTGCGGTCCATGTCGGCAGACCGGGCCGCCCGGGAGACGTTTCCCCCGTGTCGTTCGACCAGCCACTCCAGGTACCGCCGCTCGAAGACCTCCACCCACTGCGCCTTGTTCTGCCCGAAGGAACGGTCCGGGTCGAAGGCGAGGGGATCGGGCGCCGTCGTCCCGAGCACGTCGAGGGCCTGGTCTTCGGGGAGCGCCGAGAGGGCCTCCACGGCCTGCCGGACCGTGGCCAAGTTGCCCTCCCAGCGCATGCAGCCGCCCATGCCACACAGCGCGGCTGCCACCCGGTCCCCCACCGCGGTCCCCTCGCTGCCGACGTCCGCGAGGAACGACGCCAGCAACCCCGGGAGATCCTCCAGCCGCTCCCGCAGCGGGGGCAGGTCGATGTGCACGCGATCCAGGGCGGCGCAGAGGTGCTCATCCATCCGGCCGCGATCCACCTCCGCCTGGAGGTCACGGCTCGACAGCGCCACGAACCGCTGGCCGCCCCCCGGGGGGGACATGGGCCCCGCGGACAGGGGGCTGCGCCGGCGGCGGATGGCCTCGGCCACGCGGCCCTGCAGCCCGGGCGGAATCTCCCAGGGCTCCAGGAGCGCCACCGTGCCCCCCTCCACGCGCTCCAGGGCCCCGGTGCGTGAATGGAACAGCAGCTTCTCCAACCGAGCGGTCGGCTCACCGGCGCAGTCCACCAACGTGAAGGGCAGCGTCTGGAGCGGGCTGCGGCGATGGATGACCTGGGCGAGGCTCCTCCGCCCCGTGCCCAACTCGCCCAGGACCAGCACCGTGACGTCCAGGGACGCCACGGCCCTCGCCAGCCCGAAGGCCCGATGCATGGCGTCGGTGGTGCCCACCAGCCCATCCAGGTCGTCGGGGTGGAAAGGCTCGGTGCGCACCCGGCGCTGCACCGCTCGGAACCGGAACCGCGTCTCGCCCACGGTCACCTGGGAGCCGTTGCGCAGGAAGGCCTCGCGGATCTCCGCGCCGTCCAGGTAGGTGCCGTTGGTGGAGCCCAGGTCCCGGAGCAGGTAGCCCTTGGTGTCGCGCTGGATCTCCATGTGCTGCCGGGACACCGTCTCGTCGGGCAGCGGGATGTCGTTCTGCGGCGCCTTGCCCAGGGTCACCACGTCGGTGGTAAACACGAAGTCCCGCCCCTTGTAGGGCCCGCGCACCACGGTGATGAGCATCTCCCAGTACCGAAAGCTCGGCCGGGAGCCCGCAGACACCGACTCGATGTCGTTCCCCATGGGATCACGGTACCGCCGATCCCCCACGCCGGTCAAGGAATTGGGGGCTCCAGACCCCAACGCTCGGCCGACGCGCGGAACCACAAGGGCGACTCCCCTTTCTACAGACTTCTGAGAGGAGCCCCTACCCCCTCCGCATTCACCCCGGATTGCCCGTTTGCCAGCGCGCGCTATACTCCGGCGGCAGTGGAGGCTCCATGACAACCCGATCAACGATCTCACACCACGCGCGGCCAGCTGTCCGGCGGTGCGGTTCCCTGTTCGTGCTCGCGCAGAGGCTCGCGCCGGGGCTCGCACAGAGGCTCGCGCCGGGGCTCGCGCTGGGGGTCGCGCTGTTGTTGACCGCGGGGTGCGAAAACGACAAGAGCGCCGGTGACCCACAGGACGCCGGCGTGGACGCCGCGGCAGATGCGCGGCTCCCCGACGCCGCGCCGGACGCGCAGGTCGACCCCGACGCCGACACCACCGACGGCGCCGTGCCCTCCACCTGGACCGTCGAGCTGGACGAGCCCATGGCCGCCGAGCAAGCCGACCACGTCCCGTACGGCGAGACCCGACTGTCCGCTGACGCCAGCGGCGCACTCTGGGTCGCCTATCACGAATGCGTTGACCTGGCCTGCCAGTACCTCGGCCTGGCCATCCGGCACCGACCGCCCCAGGACCTGTGGAGCGACGCCACGGCCCTCTCCGCCGCGACAGCGACCTTCGACCTGGCCGTGGACGGCGACGGCCAACCGGTGGTCGGCTTCCTCGACATGGACCTCTGGGAGGTCCGCGTGAGCCAGGGCATCGGCTTCGGGCAGACGGGCGGCACCTACTCCACCCAGACCCTCGACGCCACGGCAAGCAGCAACGCCGACCAGCTGAGCATGGCGGCGACCACGCAGGGCGTCTTCCTGGCATACGGGAACCAGCTGGTCATCAACCCGATCTGGCTCCTACACCGCAGCGGAGGCGTCTGGCACCACGTCACGCCGATCGACGGCTCGCGGCCCGGCTACAACCGCTCCCTGGTCACCGGCCCCCAGGACGACCTCTGGCTCTCCTACCGCGACGGCGACGCACAGAAGGTCGCCCGCTACGATCCGTCGCTCGATGAATGGGCGACTCAGGGAACGCTCGATCCGACGACCGAGCTACTCGTCAACGGCCTGGTCGCGGCGACCACGGGCGAGGTCTGCGTCGGCGGCCGGCGGGACCACCACCTGGAGGTCAGCTGCGCCACGGATCCCTCCGCTGGCACCTGGACGCCCGAGCCCGTGGGCACCCACCAGACCTTCTACTGGACGCCGCTGGTGGAGGTCCCCGAAGGCGCCCTCGTCGCGGTCTACCACGCCTGGCAGGCGCAGCAGGCCCGCGTGGTCTGGCGCGACCTCGCCGGCACAAGCTGGCAGCTGGAGACCGCCTACGACGGCCCGAGCTACGGGCTCTCAGCAGCCGTCGGACCGACCGGCAAGCTCTACATCTCCTTCATGACGTGCGACGGCACCAACTGCTGGATCAGAGTCCTGTCCCGCGACGAGCCTTTCGCTACGGTGGAACCGCGTGCGAATTGAACACGATGCGTGACGATACGGCATCGATGGAGATCGCGAGCAGAGCGCCGGTTTCGCTCCAGTGAAGAAATTCATGTCTCGGGATCCCGAGCCCACGCGGTTGCATGGGAAGCTCTCGCCGCCGCATGGGAAGCTCTCGTGACCAACCCGCGTATCAGGGTCCCAAGCTCAGATTTCAGGATCGTCAGATGCGCTGCGTGCCCCATGGTCTCTTCGGTGGAGCTCTGACGCCGCTGCTGATCGCGGTCGGCCTCGGGCCGAGCTGTGTGCCTCCCCACAGACCTCCCGGCCTCGTCCTACTCCTGGAGATCCAACGACACGTTCCACCTGCTCTGACAACCGCAGTTGCCTCATTGTCCGAGATCCGTCCCTCCCGTCCCCGCTACGTGGAGCGCGAGTTTCGACGCCTGCTTCTTTGCGAGATCCCCGCTCATGGATTTTATCGCGTTCGCTGCTCGGACTGCGGCTACGAGCGCCTCCTGGGCCTGTCTGCAGACTGCAGGAGCTTGTCATTGCGATGTCGAGCCGTTCATCCATCAGAAAAGATCATCCAGGTCGATCAGGGAGACATCGCGCTTGGCGGCCGCGTTTCTCAGGCCCTTGCTGGGTGATTTGGACAAGACGAGAAAGAAGCTGATCCTGTATCCGCGTGGCGGGTGATAGGCTTTTTCCTCGAGCTGCTCGATATAGCCGTGGGTCACGCTGGCGGTGGTGCTTAGCCACTTGGCCTCGAGCACCCGCGATTCCCTGTCTGCTGATGACTCGACGATCAGGTCGATCTGTGTTTCACCCCACTGCCAGTGGTGTCCCCAGCGGTAGCCGGCTTCGGAAATCCCGAGCTTCTCGAACAGCTTCTCTCTTTGTGACGAGCTGGCTCGGCAGTCGATGACGGACTCGACGAGCAGCTCGAAGGCGTCGCCCGTGAACTCGGGGATGTAGTAACCGGACTTGGAGGCCAGGAGCCTCGCGAACAGATTGGCGCGGGAGTTTTGGGCGATTTTTGTTTCGTGCTTCGACAGGACCGAGAAGTAGAAATTGAGATAAAAATCTCGCATGTAGTACCGGGTGCGAGATTTGTTCTTGCGACCACTGCCCCCCATCGGCAGCTTCTCGAAGACCAGGCCGTAGTCCACCAACTTGGCAATGGTCTCGCGGACGGACGACTCAGGAATTCCCGTCGCATGCTGAATGCGCGCGACGGTCCGGCCCTGTTGACTGAGGGCCGCGAGTATCTGTCGAATCCTCCCTTTCGTAGTCTTGTTGAACTCCAACGTGATGAGCTCGTCCAGCTCGTCCAGGAAGATGGTCGAGCGGGTGAAGAACGCTTGGTTGACCGCGTTGATGAAGTTTCCGATTCGGGGAACCTGGTGAAGGTAGTAGGGCACGCCCCCAGTCATCATGTAAATGAGGCAGATCTCCTCGGGGCTCCATCCCCCGAAGAAGTACTGTTTGACCTCACGTAGGCTGAAGGGTCGAACCCACAAGTCAGCGCTTGTCCTCAGCCCGCGCAGGACGCTGCTTGCCCGCGAGACCTTGTCATCGAAGAAGCGGCTGGACGATCCGCAGACGACGAGCTTGATGTTGCCCACCTTCTCCCAAGACAGCCAGGCCTTCTTGATCTTGCTGACAAAGCCGGAATTCCGCTTCGCGATCCAATGGATCTCGTCGAACACCAGCAGGACGACGCGATCGGGCCGCTGTCTCGCGAAGTCGGTGATGCTCTCGAACAGAAGCTCCCAGGTCAGGTCGCGCTGACGTACAAGGCTCAAGCTCTTGCGGCCGGTGTACTCGTCCCAGAGGGCAGCCATGGTCTGCTGAAGCTGCTTGGTGGAGCTGTCCTGCTCCCCGTGGAAATAGAGTCCTTCTCTTCGGCGGAGCAGCTCGAGCAACAGCCAGGACTTGCCAACACGGCGGCGACCTCTCACGTGCAGAAATCCAGGCCCTGCAGCGTCCACGAATGCCTGCAACTGGCGCAGCTCCTGCTGTCTCCCGACAAATTTTCGCGCGGCCTTCATGGACCAAGTCTAAAACCGCGGCAAAACCACGTCAACGGTTTTTCCGCGGTATCAAGAAAAACCGCGGCAAAATCAAGCCTACGGTTCTTCCGCGGTTTTTCCGTCAGGTCGCAATCCAGAGGGCTAGGAGCGTGTTGGGCATAGATCTCTGATGCGAAAATTCGATATGCATGGCAAATGTGGCACGTACGGTGCGGTACAATATCGGGAATATTGTGCCGTGACGGACGTGCCGCAGATGCTGTTTAGAGCGGATTTGCAGCCAGAGAAGCTATGCCCAATACGCTCCTAGATCCCTATTTTGGGCATGGGCGGTGGGCTGAGCGGCGATTGGCACGTAAATTGTGCCCGAAGACAGTGGGGTACATGGACGACCACAGCCGCTTCGTCACGGCCTTCGGGGTGAACACGAGCGCGACGGCGGCCGTGGTGCTGGAGATCCCGGCCTCGTCCCACTCCTGGAGATCCAACGACACGTTCCGCCTGCTCTGACAACCGCAGTTGCCTCATTGTCCGAGATCCGTCCCTCCCGTCCGGTATCCGTCCCATCGTCCGAAATCTGGACGATGGCGCTCTGAGCAGAAGACCCTCCGGCCATCCGATCTACTCGAAAACACACACGACGCATCGGAACCATCCTGTTGGGCACAGCCTGTGCACAGCGCGGGGCCATGCCGCAGCCGAGCGACAGGACACCTGGCGACTCGCGACCGGCCGTAGTCTTCGAGCGCTATCCCAGGGCCGCGTCCGCGCTCCTTCCGCAGTCGTCGCCCTACAGGTCCAGGCGCCCCCAAGACCAACCGCTGTATCGCATTGTCCAGGCCCATCTCGAGACCTTCCTAGCCGAGCCCCTCGTTCACGGCGCGCCGCCGTATCCCCGCTACGTGGAGCGCGAGTTTCGACGCCTGCTTCTTTGCGAGATCCCCGCTCACAGATTTTATCGCGTTCGCTGCCCGGACTGCGGCTACGAGCGCCTCCTGGGCCTGTCGTGATCAGGGCGATTGTGCCCAAGGCGGCGCCCTCAATCTTAACGTTCACTTTCACAGCATCACACCCTGCGGCCTGTTCGTACCCAACTCGGCCGGCACCCTCTCGTTCATACCTCTGGAGCCGCCTTCCAACGAGGACTGCATGTCTGCCTAAAACTTGAGCCCATTCAAGCGTCGATTCAGGAGTACAATGATATGTGAGAGGGCACAGTGGATTTTGAGATGACATCAGGTCAGGTCGTGTTCTGGCGGACCACTGGCAGTGACCGATGCCCCACGGAGTGTGCGTCGTGGCGTCGAGTCGCATGAGTCGCTGGGGTATTCGGTGCATATGCACTGCGCTGGCGTTGCTGTGGTGGCCCGCCTGCCATGAGCAGCCCAGCTGGCCCCTGATGCGCTGTGACGAAGCCCGTTCGGGCCGCAGCCCCCATCGGGGCGCAACGTCGGGCCGCCTGAAATGGACGTTCGCCCCGGAGACGCCTTTTTTTGCCGAGTCCGATCCCCTCATCGGCCGCGACGAGACGCTAGTCTTCGCCGGTACGGAAATGGGCACAAGCGATGCGCACCACGTGTATGCCGTCGCCAGCGACGGCGATCTGCGGTGGCGGTATGCCATCAGCTCCCGTACATGCGAGCTCGGCATCGACGCCGACGGCAATGTCTATTTCGGCACGGAGGAGGGCATCGTACACGCCATCGATGCCGACGGCGACCAGCGATGGACCTACGATATCGGCCACGAAGTGTGCGCCGCACCGCTGATTGGCGACAGCACTTTGTACCTCGGCGCCATCGACGGCGCGCTCTACGCGCTAAGCCTGAGAGGCGCTCTCCATTGGCTCTACGCCGCCGAAGGGCCCATCGCAACGTCCGCGGCGCTTGGCAGCGACGGCGCTGTTCACATCGGCGACAGCGCGGGTGTGCTCCATGCGCTCGATTCAGCTGGCAAGTCGCGGTGGCAGGTGAGCCTAGGCGAGCCCATTCGCGGGCCGCTCGCCGTTGGAAAGGACGGCACGGTCTACGCGTTGGCCCGAGGGGACCTCCATGCCGTGGATCTCCAGGGGACCTGGCAGTGGAGCGTGCACATCGGAGAGATATACAGCACGCAGGCGCCCGCCCTGAGCCCCGATGGCACCATCTACATCAACGGTGACGGCGGGCAGCTGGTGGCCGTGACACCGCAAGGGCAAATCGAGTGGCGCAAAGACCTCGATGGCCCGGGGCCCTTCATTTACCCAGAGGGGATCATCACCGTTGGCCCACCAATCGTTGACCGCGACGGCACGATCTACCACGGCTACCGATTGTGTTGCGTGGGGATGGGACAAGTCACCGCGCTCTGGCCAGACGGCACCGAGCGTTGGGTGTTCGACTCCTACGGTGTCATCCGGTCACTCGCCATCGCCCGCGACGGCACGACCTATGCTCTCACCGACGGCGAGCTGTACGCACTGGAGTGACTGCGCGCAAGATGCGGAGTCGCAAGACCAGCTTTCCGGAACCATATGGGCGACCACTAGTCCTGTTCTAGGATAACGGAAATGTGATGAGTGAGACCGCCAGCGCACCGCGGGCCAGTAGAACTTCGAGGCCGGCGCTCAGGAGGGATCCATCACCCGCCCGGTGAAGATCACGGCGCCGGTCTGGAGATCGCGGATGAGGAACAGGAACGGCCGGTCGACGGTGACCGGCAACGGCGTGGGCGAAATGGAGGTGCCAAAGTCCATCACCACCGCGGTGGCCGCCGCCGCCTCGGTGCCCGCCTCGTTGACGTCCACGAAGGCCTTGTGAATCACCGCCCCGATGTACAGGCTGCGCGAGCCGTCCATCCCGGAGAAGTCGGCCGGGCCGAACTCGAAGGCATCCACCATCCCCAGGGTCTGAAGGGTCTCCTTCAACATGAAGGACGAGGTGTAGGTGAACCGCGGCAGCGTGAGACCGACCGAGGTGGGCTGGAGCGCCGCGACCATGGTGTCCAGCGTAGCCGCGTCCAACCCTCCCTCGATCTCGGCGAAACGCCCGGCATCGGGTAGCACCACAACCATGGAGAGGTCCTGGCCGTCATACAGCAGCTCCACGGCTTGCCAGCCATCCCCCGTGGCATATCCGAAGGTCTCCTGCTGATACATCAGTGGAACGGTGACCGCCACAGAGTCCAACCGGTGGAAAGGCCCGTCCTGGGTGTTTTGCTCCTCGAAGGGGTAGAGCCAGGCGGCGTTGAAGTAGATGGCGTTGACGAGCACCAACCGCGTGATTTCGGTGATCACGTCGGGCGGGATGAGATCTTCGATCCGGCCCTCGGTCTGATCCTCCACCCAGGTGTTGATCGTGTCGCGGCTGCCCTCCGGGTCGGCCCGGAAGTCCACCAGGTACATGCCGGCACCATAGTGCAGGGCCAGGGTGTCCAGAAACGGCGTCTCGAAGGGGTAGCCGATCATGCCCCACGTGGAGTTGACCACGTTGAGCCGGAATCCCTGTCCATCCGAGGCCTGCGCGTTCTGGCCACGGCTGGCGAGGGCCAGGTCGAGCGCGTTCCAGGCGGGGTGGAGCTCGGCGTCCCCCAGCGTGATGTGCAGCGTGTCCGCCATCTCGGTGACCGTGTTCCCCCGAGCGCCCGCGTAGGTCATGGCCAGCGCCTGCGAGATGGAGAGCGGGGAGAAGAACAGGTTGTCGGCGCTGGCCGCGGCCAGCTCCTGATACAGATCCATGCCAAAGGCGTTGTTCCCGTCGACCAGGGTGTCCAGGTCCGCTGCCGGCACCGCCGGGTCGGTGATCCGCTGCTGATCGGATTGGGCCTGATCCGGCGTGAAGGAGTTGTCGCCTTCCCCCGGGCACGCCACGCTGAAGGCCAGGAGGAAAGCACAACAAAGAACAGAAAAGCAATGGATGATACGATTCATGGTTGGACTCCAATTCCGGGCGGCGAGAGAGCCCCCTCTCGGGGCTCCGGCCGTCCATGGCGGGAACACATTTCTTTTACGGTCGAGTCAACGCTACAAGAAATGTGCCATCGCACGGACGTGGCGCGTGGCATGGGCAAATGGAGGTAATCCCGATTGGTTACGCTCATCGTGCCATGGCCCGTCCCTCAGAAAACTGAGATCCTATGGTCGTCCAGTCAGGCATCCAACGCGACCGCGGCCGCCTGGACTCTGCTGCTGAGGTTTCATGGCGGCCGCCTGGACTCCGCTGCTGAGGTTTCATGGCGGCCGCCTGGACTCCGCTGTTGAGGTTTCATGTGGTTGGTGGATACTCCTGGGGTCGGGGCAAGCCCAGGACTAGACCCTTTGGCGATTTCATACGTCGATCTGAAAACTGCGAGCAGCAAATATAGATAGAAGGGAAAACGGCATGACGTTAGAACGCAGAGTTGTGTGGGGGCTGTTGGCCTGCGGAGCCACGACGATGGTGGCTGGCTGTCCCAAGCCCCAGGTGGTGACCTCACCGCCGCCGCGTCCGGTGCAGCCCGATGTCCTGGGGCCGGCTGCCGCGCCCGTCCCAAAGGCTTCCAGTGGGCGGGTGCTGTCCTCGACCGTCACGAAGGTCACCGTCTACTCGGACCGCGCGCGGGTAACCCGTCGGGCCACGGCGAGCGTCTCGACGAAGCCAACGGTGTTTGCCTTTCGTAAATTGCCGGGCTGGGTGGACGATGGCTCAGTGCGCGTGCTGGTCACCGCAGGCCGGATCGTCGGCGTTCGAGTCGAGCGCAATTTCCTGGCTCGAGCGACAGACAAGACCTGGCAAAAGGCCAAGGCGAAGCATCGGGCGCTGGCCAGCCGGCTGGCGGCCCTCAACGACGAGCTCCATGTCCTCAGGGCCCAAAAAAGACAGATCGAGCGGATCAAGGCCTTCTCGCTGGCAAAGATCACCAAGGACACCACCATCGGCAACGTCAAGGTCAAAAGCTACGGAGAGGTGATCGCGTTCATCACAGGCGCCCTGCGCTCGACCGCCAAGGCCCGGCGTGCGGTTCTACGCCAGCGGGAGAAGATCACCCCAGAGTATCGGGCGTGCGTGCGAAGGCTGGCCGAGCTGAAGAACCTGATGAAGCTCGAGGAGACCACTGTGCTGGTGACGTTGCAGGGCACCCGCAAGACCCCGACCACCATCGAGCTGACCTACATGATACCCGGGGCAACGTGGGAGCCCATGCACGACCTGCGAGTGACCACGTCGGACGACAAGACCGCGGGGCTCACATCGTTTGCCGTGGTCACCCAGACCAGTGGCGAGGACTGGCGGAACGCCCAGCTGTCATTTTCGACCCAGTCCTCGGTCCGATCGATACGCATCCCGGAGCTCGAGGCGCTCACCCTGGGCGACACCCACACCGCAACCCGAATCCTCACGAGCAAGATGTCCTCCTTCCATCGAGCCCAGAGTGCCTTCCAGAAGCAGAGCAAGCTGTGGAACAAGGTTCACCAGCGGACGTCGATGCAGGCGCGCGCAAACTTTGCCCGGGTCTACCAGAGCAACCTTCACTACCTGCAGGTGGTTCAGAGCAAAACGGTCCGGATCTTCGAGCGCCTGCAAAAGCGCGGGACCACAGCCCACTTCAAGGCGACCATCGCGCCGATCGTGCGGGGCGATGGCCACCCGGTCAGAATGCGGATCGGCCACAGCAAGCTCGGGACGAAGCAGAAAATCGTCGCGGCGCCCGAGCAGTCCCTCAACGCCGCCCGCACCCTGGAGATGACCAACTCGACGGGCCAACCTTTTCTGCCTGGCAAGGTCGCCCTCTATCAGGACGGCGCCTTTCTCGGGATGACCGAGATCAATTTCATCGCCATGGGCGAACGCTTTGCTCTTTTTCTCAGCGTGGCCGACCACATCAAGCTTTCACGGAAGCTGGACCGGAAGCGCAGCGCGCTGGTGAAAAGGAGGCGCAGAAGGCGCAACAAGATGCAGGTGGCCTTCATTGTGACGCTGGAAAACCTATCGCCCAAGGCAACGGTCGTGGCGTTGACCGATCGAATCCCGGTGTCAGAGAACAAGGCCATCAAGATCGACCGCGTCAAGATCAGCGGCGGCGTCAAACCCGACTCCCAGGGGCTCTTGCACTGGAACCTGAGCTTGAAGCCCAAGGAGAAGCGTCAGTTCCGGATCGCCTACCAGGTCGAGTATCCGTCGGAGCTGGTGCTCGAGACCCGGCGCAGGCTCGCCAGCCCCTCGGGGAGAGTCCGGCGCCCGCGGGGCCGCAAACCTGTGAGGCGTCGAAAATACAAGATCGGCAAGCAGCTGATGGACCTGGAAGAAATGCTGTAACGCTCACCGGCTCTTGCGTACTGTCTCCACGCCTCCTGTCTCCACGCCTCCTGTCTCGAGGTCTGCTTGACCCGGCCCATCGGCCAAGAGATAATGTGGTCGAGGAACGGAAACGTGGACAATGCGCAGTTGGCGCTGTGAGGCCTTGTGATGTCAGGATTGGCCAGAATCAGTCCCCTTGTGTTCGTCTTGTTTTCCGCCTGCACCTTTGATCCAAAAGGAATCAACAACTCGAACGACAACGCGAGCAACTTCAACAACTCGAACACCAACTCGAACAACCTCAACAACTCGAACACCAACACAGGATTCTGTGGGGACGAGATTGTGGATGACGGGGAGGACTGTGACGGGAGCAATCTCAATGGCGAAACCTGTGTGTCTCTCGGCTATGCGGGAATCGGTCTGGCTTGTGATGCCAACTGCAAGCTCGATTTCTCGAGCTGTGACCCGCTGGTGACTTGCGGCAACGGCTCCGTCGACCCTGGTGAGGTGTGTGATGGAGCCAACCTCGGAGGCGAGTCCTGCGATTCCCTTGGGTACTACGGCGTGGGGCTTGCCTGTGACGGGTCCTGCCATTTCGACACCTCCGTGTGCGAGGCCAACGGGATGTGTGGCGACAACAACATGGATCCCGCCTACGAGGAATGTGACGGGACCGATTTGGGGGGACAGGATTGCACTTCAGTGAGTTCTGGCGTCGGTACACTGGGGTGCACAGCCGAGTGTCTCCTCGACTTTTCTGCCTGTTTTGATCCGGAGGTTTGCGACGACTACACCGACAATGATGGTGACGGCCTCGTCGACTGCGTGGACACCGAATGCGCCGCCGAACCCTGGTGCCTCAACAGCTACTCAACAGAATTCGGCACCAACGAAGAACGGGTCGAAATCGGCTCCCTACAGGATGTCACAGGCGCAAGCCCCGTCATGTCCTTCACCGTCAGTTTCTGGCTGAAGCTCAACGGCGTCCAGCCCGATTGGGCGCCCCCCATGGCGACGAGCTCCGACGACCATTGGAATGATGGCTTCGGGTTTTACCACAGCTCTGGGGATCGGATCCGGTTCTGGATCAACAGCTGGGACGGCCCCAGAGCATCCACCGCCACAAGCCTCAACAATGACGTTTGGTACCACGTAGTGGGCACCTACGATGCATCGTTGGGTTCAGCCAACATCAAAATCTACCTCAACGGTGCTCTCTCGGGGGCGGGAAACGCCCAGGTCGCTGTCACCGAGTCGGCGAGGCCCATCAGCATCGGCGCCCTCTATACCGATGACATGGTCGGCTTTGTGGACGAAGTGGCCTTCTGGCCCACCGCCCTGTCAGCGCAGAACATACAGGCCATCTACAACGGGGGGAGCCCTTTCAACCTCGCCTATGACCAAGGCAACTACAATCAAGCGTCCACGCTCTCGGCATACTACCGAATGGGAGATCAGGACACCCACCCGGCGATCATTGATCACGCAGGGAACCACGACGGCACTGTCGTGGGGGGTAGTGGAAACGAGTTCGTCACCGACGTGCCTTGATGGAACGGACCCTAAGGCGGCTGAACAAAGCAACCTCGACAAGTGGGCCGCCAGACCCCGCGTCGCCAGGCCCCGGGTCGCTAGGCCCCGAGCCGCTGCCACGCCGCTTCGGCGCGGCGGGCTCGGGCGGTGGCGGCGACGTCGACCAGGGCCCGGTCCCGGAGCCACCGGTCGGCGGTCGGAGGATCCACCTGGGCCCACTGGGGCTCCGCGGCCCCGACGAGCGCCTTGACCTGGCGAAGAACGCCCTCCAGCACGGCGTGGGTGGACGGGGCGAGGGGATCCAGCGAGGCGATGGTGCGCAAGGCCGTGAGGGTCACCACGAGGTCCTCTACCAAAGACGTCGGCCAGCGGCTGCGTCTGGCCACCTGGACCAGCCAGGACACCACGGCGGCCAGGACATGGCAGTCCTCCACGGTACGCATGGGCTTGAGGTAGCGCAGGTAGCCATCCCCCTCGAGCACCTCCTCGGGCCCCACGACGACCGCGTCGAAGCGCAGCTCCGCGTGCGGGATCTCGGGGATGATGGGCAGGGGCGGCAGCGCCTCCCGGCTCACACCGGCGCGATCGGCATTGATCCGGGCCACAACGAGGTCCGGTCGACCGTCACGCACGCCGCGCTTGGCCACGACGAGGAGGTCACGAGCAAAGGTCCCGAGGGTCGTGAAGGTCTTGTGACCCTGCAGACGCAGACCGCCGCCAGCCGGCGAGAGGGTCGTCTGGATGGCGCGGGGGTGGGCGCCGCCCCCCTCGGTGGCGCAAAACGCGGTCGCGACGCGGCTCGGCAGGCCCACGACCTGCACCAGGGTCTCGTGGAAACCCGAGGCAAAGGCATGGGCGGGCCGGTCGGCCGCGAAGCCGCCTGCCATGGCCCGATCGATGGGCAGGGCGAAATGCGCCCACTGCTGGTGAAGGCGCCACCAGGCCTCGAGGCTCTCGGTGGCCGTAGGCTCGGGGCGGGAGGAAAGGATGTGGTCGATGATCTTCATCACAGCACGAGCTCATGAAAAAAGGCGGCCAGCTGGTTGAGGTTCTGACAGGGGCGCACCTCGTTGCACAGCGGCTCGTAGGTCCGCATCTCACTGTCGCCAGAGTACCAGAAGGGGCGGTATTCGGGGTTGAGCCACAGCACCCGCCGGGCGCGACCGCGAACCTCCTCGAGAACGGCACCGGCCGGATCGCGGTAGTTGGAGCGCCCGTCACCGATGATGATCACGGTGGTCTTCTTGTCCACCGCGTCGGGGTGCCTCTCCTTGAACAGCCGCAGCATTCGCCCGTAGTCGGTGGAGGCCTCGAAGTGGATCTCCGTGCTCCCGAGCACCTCGGGCAGCGCCCGATCGACCTCGTGGTCCTCGAAGTGGTGGGTCACCTCCACGGGCTCGTCGATGAAGACGAAGCTCCGCACCCGCCCAAAGCAGTCCTGCAGGGCATACAGCATCGAGAGGGTGAAGCGGGCGTAGGACCAGACCGAGGAGGACACGTCGCACAGCGCCAGGATCCGTGCCTTGCGCCGAGGCCTGTGCCGGTACTTCAGCACGATGGGTGTCCCCTGGGTCCGCATGGCGGCTCGCAGGGTCGCCCTCAAGTCCGGCACCCCGCGGGACCGGGCCGCGTGACGCCGGCTGGCGCTGTCGCGCAGCTTGCGCACGAGCTGCGCGATGGTCTCCCGCATGCGCTGCATCTCGCCCGCCGAGAGGTTCGCGAAGGGCGTGGCTCCCAGGTCGCCATAGACATCGGCCACCGCAGCACGCCGCTGCACCGGGGCGTCTCGCAGGGGCTGGTCGGCCGCGATCAGCAGCCGCCGCGCGGTGCTGAGACGTCGTCTGGTCTCCTCTTCGAGGGCGCGAAGGGTCTCGGCGGGGATCCGGCCGCGGCTCTGGGCCAGGTACTCGCCAACCAGCGGCGAGATCCGATCCAGCGCCATGAGCACCGACATGCGCCGCCTCATCCCGCCCAGGCCGGCGCCAAACTGATTGACCGCGGCGGCCACTGCCGGCTCGGGGACGGACAGGCCGGTGATCAGGCTCAGATAGGCCGCCGGTCGGGCCGTCAGGAAGTCGGCGATGGCAGCCAAGTCCGGGCGATCGGGCTCGGCGTCGACCAGAGCTTGCCGCAGGGTCTCGGCGTGTTCGGCCAGGGGCTCCGAGGTCGTGTCGAGCCGCTCGCGGAGCTCATGGAAGTACAGATGATAGAGCTGATCGAACCGCGACCGCTCCCGGCGGCTCTTGGCGAAGCTGGACCGAAGCGCGGTGAGGAACTGGGCCTCGTCGAGCACATCCACGAGCGAGAGGCTCCTCAGGCAGTCCAAGACCTCCACCGTGGACACGCGCAAACCCGCCGCTCTTACCGCACCCACGAATTTGAGGATCATCGTCTCCATGGTGCCACCTGGCCGAGCGATCGCCGGAACCGCTAAGGCCCCGATCAGCAATACCCTGATCGCTCAGGCCGCCGTACCATCCCGGCTCGCTTTGTTGCCAGGCGGTTGTATATTCCCGATGCGCCTCGGCGCGCCTCGCGAACCGGGCGCCTCAACGTCCTGCATCGTCTACTTGTTTTGCGACGGACGCTATAGGCTCACCACGCGGTTCACTTCCTTTCTCACGACCTGTGCGTCCTCGCGGTACTTGCAGATGACGTTGAGGGTGGCGATCACGGCCTCTGGCGACAGGCTCTCTATCTGCAGGTTGATCAGCGCGCGCGCCCAGTCCAGGGTTTCGGCGATGCTCGGGCTCTTTTTCAGGTCGAGGTGCCGAATGCGGGACATGGCCCAGGTCATCTGCCGCGCGAGCGACCTGGAGAGCCCGGGGACCTGCCGGCGCACGATCTCGCGCTCGGTCTCGGCCTCCGGGTAGTCGATGTACAGGTGCAGGCAGCGGCGCTTGAGCGCGTCGCTCATGTCGCGGAAGGCGTTCGAGGTGAGGACCACCAGGGGCACCCCCACGGCACGGCGCGTGCCCAGCTCGGGGATGGTGACCTGAAAGTCGCTGAGCAGCTCCAGCAGGAAGGCCTCGAACTCCGGATCCGACTTGTCCACCTCGTCGATCAACAGCACCACCGGCGTGGGCGACAGGATCGCCTGGAGCAGGGGGCGCGGCAGGAGGAAGCGATCGGAAAAGAAGACGTCGGCCTGGCCCGCGATCATGTCCACCGCATCGGCCAGGCTGCCAGCGCCGGCGAGCAGGTCGTTGACATTCTCCCGCACCATCTGCATGTAGAGCAGCTGCTTGGCGTACTCCCACTCGTACAGGGCCTTGGCCTCGTCGAGCCCCTCATAGCACTGGAGGCGGATCAGCTCGTAGCCGAGCCCGGCGGCCAAGGCCTTGGCCAGCTCGGTCTTGCCCACCCCGGCCGGGCCTTCCACGAGGATCGGCTTGTCTCCGGCGGCGGCCAGAAAGACCACGGTGGCGATCTCCGGCGTGCAGACGTACCCGGCGCCCTCCAGGGTGCGGCGCGCATCGTCGACGTCATCGAGGTGCTTGAGATGCTTCTCTGGTCCTCGCGTCATGGGAACTTCTCCAAAATGGCGGCGTTGACACGCTTGAAGGCGTCCAGGTCCTGGATATCACCATCCGACCTCAACCGCCAGAGGCCAACAATGACGTGATCCGCCACGGGTGCATACCCGCGGAGGTGCTCTTGCAGGTAGGCCGCCGACGGAATCACACGCAATTTACTCCCGGTATCCACCATTGGCGTGAAAACTTCATCCCGTCGCCCGAAAGCCCAGCTGCAATCGGA